>JAEEGL017277605.1_pt1 | contig 47342 bp, 46 predicted proteins | sample 9134231 | NCBI WGS metagenome assembly JAEEGL01 (sample SAMN16246548, study PRJNA631951) | gut metagenome | biome: gut microbiome; feature: rumen; material: fiber-attached | host: Bos | place: Iran: Karaj | collected 2018-10
GGCGCGCAGCATCTTCCGATGTGCGCGTTCAGGCAGGGACGCCTGCGTCTGTTCTTTTCAAAATCCGAAGTGCATGTCGGCAGGCGGAACGCCTCATTGACCGTATCGGTCATCCTCTTGACGGCAAATGAACTTATGTAGGGTCCGTAATAGGACGCGCCGTCGTCATGCTTCTGCAGTTCTGCGGTTATCTTCGGGTAGGCTCCGTCCGAGACCCTGATGTATGAGAAGCCTTTATCATCCCTCATCATGATGTTGTACTTCGGGCGGTGCTGCTTGATCATGGAACATTCAAGAGTCAGCGCTTCGAATTCGCTGTCCACCACGATGACATCGAAATCCTGGACGTTAGAGACCATTTTCTCGACCTTTGGGGTATGGGAAGCGCCGGGTCTGAAATAACTGGAGACCCGGTTCTTGAGCTTCTTCGCTTTTCCGACATAAATCACTTCACCTCTGCGGTCCTTCATGATGTAGATGCCGGGCAGCAGAGGAAGTGACAGCGCCTTGTTCTGTAGTTCCCTTAAAGTCATTGAAAATAAAACCAAAGGCCGCCTCCGTTAAGAGGCGGCCAGATCAGAATATCTTACTCGTTGAATCCGGACTCGATAAGCTTTACAAGGCCCTCGATAGCCTGCTGCTCATCAACACCGTCGGCGATGAGGCGGATCGATGTCCCCCCAACGATTCCAAGTGAAAGAACACCGAGCAGACTCTTTGCGTTGGCGCGTCTCTCATCTTTTTCGACCCAGATGGAGCACTTGAACTCGTTCGCCTTCTGAATAAAGAAAGTGGCGGGACGGGCATGAAGGCCGACCTGGTTCTCAACTGTAATGTCCTGTACGCACATGCTTACTATCTCCGTTTCAAAAATCAAATATATCTAAAGATCAAGTCTTTACTGACCTCGTTTCAGCATCTCAATTATAACAAAAATGTGCATAACGTCAAGAAACAGAGGTGCTGTTTTTGCTTTTTGACTAAATGCCCATGGATATAGGCGGCAGCGCATGCACTGTTGGTGCATATTGCTTAATCGCTGAGTTTATCCTCGGGATGCTCCTTAATATACTGTTCATACATATCGGGGCGTCGTTCCCTTGTTCTACGCAGAGCCTGGTCCTTTTTCCACTTTACGATGTTTGCGTGGTGACCGCTGCGCAGGACCTCAGGCACCTCCCTGTCGTTCCAGATGTAAGGTCTTGTGTACTGAGGGTATTCCAGCAGACCGCTGAAATGGCTCTCGTCGGTGTAGCACTCCTCATCGGACAGAACGCCGGGACAGAGCCTCGCGACGGAATCCGTCAGTATGAGCGCAGGCATCTCTCCTCCGGTGACGACATAGTCTCCGATGGATATCTCCTCATCGACTATCTCGTCCAGGACCCTCTCGTCGACTCCTTCATAATGACCGCAGAGAATGCAGATATTCTCCATTGCGGACAGCTCCTTTACCCGCTGCTGGGTAAGTACCCTGCCGGAAGGGCTCATGTAGATAAGGTGCGGGCGCGTCCCCCGCTGCTCGCATATCGCCCTGAAGCAGTCATAGATTGGCTGGCAGTACATCACCATGCCCATTCCGCCGCCAAAAGGCGCGTCATCGGTCTGTTTCTGCTTATTGAGAGTATAGTCGCGTATGTTGTGGCATCTGACGTCCAGTGCCCCTTTTTTTATCGCTCTGCCTATTATGCTCTCGCCGAGATAGGTCTCGCACATTCCCGGAAAAAGCGTCATTATGTCAATCTGCATCGTCGAACAGTCCTTTTATGGGTTCTATGGCGACTTTCCCGCCGTCGATGTCCACGGATTTTATGAATGCGGGCACTGCCGGGACCATCCTCACCTCGCCGCTGTCCAGCGTGATGTGGTACAGGTCCTGTGACCCAGTATTCGTGACATCGGTAAGCTTGCCTATGTGTAAGCCGTCAGCGCTGTTCACGGCTTCAAGGCCTATGAGATCCACCACGAAATACGAACCGTTCCTGCGCACTATCTCGTCCCTGTCCGCATAGACCGTGCGGTCTATATATCTGTGGGCATCCTCTATAGAATCCACTCCCTCCAGTTTGAGAAGGAGCATGTTCTTGTGTACGCGGGCCGACTCCACCTTAGTGGAAGAAGTCCCTGACGGATCCCAAAACACGCTGCGCAGCCTGTTGAGCGCGGAAGCGCTGTCAGCCCAGGGATAGACCTTGAGCTCGCCGTTGATCCCGTGTGTCGAGACGATCTTTCCGGCTTCCAGATATCTCTGCATGTAAATCCTCCGTTAAAGGAATGCGGGGCGTTCAAACCGCCCCGCAAAAGAATCTGAATCAGTCGATCTCCACCATCACATGGGCACCGCTCTTGACTGCGGCGGAACGTATGACGGTCCTGATAGCCTTGGCTATGCGGCCCTGTTTGCCGATCACTCGTCCTACATCGTCCTCTGCTACGTTGAGATGGTAGACCGTGATGCCTTCTTCATTGGGTTCATCGACAGTGACGCTGACGGAATCCTTGTCTTCGACAAGTCCCCTGGCCATCACTTCAAGAAGCTCTTTAAGATTCATTCGATAACTCCGTTTTTCTTGAGAAGCACGCGGACCGTCTCAGTGGGCTGAGCTCCGTTGGCCATCCACTGCTTGACTTTGTCTGCATCTACCTTGAATGCTGTGGGTTCTACTGTAGGATCGTATGTTCCGAGCTCCTCGATGAAGCGTCCGTCACGAGGTGAGCGGCTGTCCGCGACCACTACACGATAGAAAGGTGCCTTCTTAGCGCCCATGCGGCGCAGTCTGATCTTAACTGCCATTATTTTTTCCTCCAAAACTATTGTTCAGTTATTATTGTCCGGATCCAGGTCCGGTATCATGAGAACGGGAAGCCTTTCAGAGGGTTCCTTCCCCTCTTTCCGAGCTTTGTGAGCTGTTTCATCATCTTGTTGGACTGCTCATACTGTTTCAGCAGGCGGTTTATATCCTCCACCTTCATGCCGCATCCCGCAGCGATCCTGCGCTTTCTGGATGCGTTGAGGATGTCGGGTCTTCTCCTCTCCTCCGGCGTCATCGAGAGGATGATCGCCTCAGTCCTTGTGAACGCTCTTTCATCTATAGCCTCATCCGGGATGCCGGCGCCGCCGGGCATCATCGCTATGAGCTGCCGGATATTGCCCATGTTGCTGAGCTGTCTCAGCTGCTCGAGCAGATCGTTGAGATCCATTCCCTTCTTGGATCTCGTCTTTTTGAGAAGTTCTTCTGCCGCCTTTTCATCAAAGCTGGAAGTCGCTTTCTCTATGAGAGACATGACGTCCCCCATTCCGAGGATCCTGCTGGCCATGCGGTCAGGGTGGAAGACTTCAAGATCCTCGACCTTCTCACCGATACCGGCGAACAGTATCGGTTTGCCGGTGACGGAGAGCACTGACAGCGCTGCGCCGCCTCTTGAGTCGGCATCCAGCTTCGTGAGGATCACCCCGTCTATCCCGATCCTCTGGTTGAAGGTCTCTGCCACATTGACCGCTTCCTGACCCGTCAGAGAGTCGACCACCAGTATGGTGCGGTTGGCGAAATCCTTCTTGAGCCGCTCCAGCTCATCCATCAGCTCTTCGTCTATCTGCAGACGTCCCGCGGTATCTATGAGAACGATGTCATACCCGTGGTCCTTTGCCTCAGACACGCCTCGCCTGGCTATCTCATGGGGATCGCCCTGTCCCATCTCGAAAACGGGAACCCCCGCCTTCTCTCCCATGATCCTGAGCTGCTCGATAGCGGCCGGGCGGTAAACGTCACAGGCGACGAGAAGCGGCCTGTGCCCCTGGTCCTTGTACATCTTGGCGAGCTTTGCGCAGTGGGTGGTCTTGCCTCCGCCCTGCAGTCCGCACATCAGTATCACCGTGGGAGGCGTTCCCTCCAGCCTGAGCTGTCCGGTGCCCTTTCCCATGAGATCGATAAGCTCATCGTTGACGATCTTCACGACCTGCTGAGCCGGTGTGAGGCTCTTCATCACCTCTTCTCCCAGAGCCTTCTGCGAGACCTGGTCGGTGAACTGCTTCGCCACCTTGTAGTTGACGTCCGCTTCCAGAAGTGCCATGCGCACTTCCCTCATGGCGGAAGATATGTCTTTTTCGCTCAGCTTGCCCTTCTTCCTCAGTCCGGAGAATACTCCTCCGAGCCTTGAGGTCAGACTTTCAAATGCCACTTACTGCTCCTCTTCTGCGAACCTGTCCAGCTCGTCGGAAGCTTCCACGATGGCCAGAGCCGCGCGTTTGATCTGAGCGGTATACCCGCCCGAATCGCTGTAAGCAAGTATGTCCTTTGCGTTCCTGCGTATGGATTCGGTGAGCGAACCGAAGTTGCTGAATCTGTCCTTGAAATGAAGCTGGGACTCAAGTTCCAGCAGAACTGCTTCACCGCGTTTTATGGTGTCTCTGACACCCTGTCTTGAGATGCCCTCAAGTTCTGCGATCTCTCCCAGGGAAAGATCATCATCGTAATACATCCTCAGCACATTGCGCTGATTCTCCGTCAGAACAGCCGAATAAGTGTCAATAAGGCTGCTTATCGACAGATCTTTTGCCATAAGACACCTCCCAGATAATCTGTAAAGCATTACTACTTTACATAGTATACAGGCATATGGATGCCGTGTCAATACATAAATAACAAGGGAACAGCCTGTTATTCGGAAAAGCTGTTCCCTTCCTCGTCAGTTGTATTTTGAGCGCTCGATGCGCTGGGCTTCTTCGTACAGATACCGGTAATTCTCATGCCTGCTGGGGTCGATGAGACCTTCCTGCAGAGCTTCCAGCACCGAACATCCCTTCTCCACCGTATGCGAACAGCCCGTAAAGAAACATCCGTCGGTATGCGCCTCTATCTCCGGGAAGTATGACGCCAGATCCGCCTTGTCTATCTTCTCGTCACGCTCGAAATCAAGCGCCGAGAATCCCGGCGTGTCGGCTATGTATCCTCCCCTGAACTCATACAGCTCAACCGCCCTCGTGGTGTGTTTTCCCCTTCCCAGTTTCTGGCTTATCTCGTTGGTTGCCAGCGACAGCCCGGGACAGAGCTTGTTGAGGAACGTGGATTTTCCGACGCCGCTGTTTCCCGAGAAGACTGAGATGCTCCTGTCACAGATGGCCTCTATCCTCTCAACGGCCTTCCTCTCGTCCTGCATGACATCTATGACGTCATACCCGATCCCGCTGTAGATGCTTACCACATCGTCAGCCTTCTTGAGGTCCGTCTTCGTCAGCAGTATGACCGGCTTGATCTTTCTCTGTTCACACAGGACGGTCATCCGGTCTATCACCAGCAGGTTCGGGGAAGGCTCCACCGAGGACACCACCAGAAAGAAATTGTCGACGTTGGCGATGGGAGGCCGCTTGAATGAGTTCTCCCGTTCATGGATGCGGCTGACCACATATCCCCCGCCGCTCTCTCCGACATCCACGAAATCGCCGGCGAGCGGCTTTATCCCCTGCATGCGGAATATGCCTTTCGCATTGCATTCCAGAACAGAATCGGCGGTCTTTACGTAATAGAACCCGCCGATCCCTTTCAGGATGAGGCCGCTTTTATCGGTTGATTCGCGAATCATGCAGTTTTATCCTTCCGGATTCTCAGGAGGCGTGGGAGGCGCGGATTCTCTGAATTTTACAGTGATGTTTACATTCCCCGTGACGTTGGACACGGTCAGAGTGCCGTTGGAATAGGATCCGCCGGAAGCGCTTTCGAACTCGAAGCCTTCGTCAGGGCTCACGCTGAACACGAGCGTATCGCCGTAGTATGCCTGTTTGCTGGTGCTGCCGGAGCCGTGCTCGACGCTGACGGTCACCGTATACTCGTTTCTGCCGAACCAGGCGGTCACGGTATGGTTCTCCGTCACATTACTTATGGAGTATTTGCCTCCGGAGACATGGGATGTGACATCGCTGCCGTTGTCTGTCACGGAGACTATCTTGTATCCGTCGGCCGGCGTGATCGTGACCTCCGCGGTCCTTCCGGAGTAGACTTCGTCGGAGGATGCAGTCACTGTACCGCTTCCGTCCGCCACTTTGCCTGTGATCAGGTATTTGCTGGGCTCCTCCATCACGAAGCCGTTGCTTCTGGAATAGTCGGCCACTACCTTCGATGTCCCCTCCTGGAAATTGAAGAGGACCTTGCGGTAGTCCACGCCGTTGATCTTGATCAGGAATGCCTTGTCATCCGCGCCTTTGGCAGTCACTGTGATGCCGCCGGTAAAGCTGACGCTGGAAGCGTTGTATGAAGCGCTGCTCTCGCCGTCCGCAAACAGCTGGGCAGTCATTGACATGTTTCCGCTGGGGTCGGAGAACGGTGCATCGAGTTTGAAGGTGCATTCCTTCTCGGCCAACTCTTCCCTGACGGTGATGTTGACTGTGGTGCCGATGGCCACCCTCGTGCCTCCCTTTATGCTCTGGACCACGACGCAGCCGGGCTCGATGTCCTCATGGCCTTCCTGGACTCCCCTGACCATGGTGACTTCTCCTTTGTTGAGGCCGTTGCTTATGAGAGCGGCAATGGCTTCCGCGGCTTTCTTGCCGACGAGATTGGGAACAGAGGTCGTGAGCGATGTCACGGGCGAGTTGACGTAGATCTTTATGACCGAGCCGGCTTCGACCGAAGAACCGACCTCCGGGTCCGTCCTCGTTATCTGGTTGGTCTCGAATTCATCGTTCTTGTCCAGTTCCCTGTATACGATGAGTCCGAGATCCTGAAGGATCTGAACGGCGTTGCCGTAGGATTCTCCGACGATGGCAGGAACAGTGACGACCTCCACGCCTTTGCTGACATAGAGCGTGATCCTCGCATTGTCCTTGACTGTCTTCGGAGGCTTGGGGACCTGGGAGATAACCGTGCCGATCGGCACGTTGGGATCGAATTCTTCCTCGATGCTGAACCTGAATTTGGAATACTCGGAAGAAGACTGTATCGATCTGATGGACTCCCCTGCGAAATCAGGCAGTTCCACCTCCTCAGGGGTGGTGAATATGCTGCTTCCCGCGTTCTTCAGCGTCATGTAGACGAGGAACATGGATCCCAGCAGACATATGAGCGTCAGACCCATGAGCAGACCCATGCCGAAGCCTATGGTCTTCGGTCTCAGCGGTTTCTCCTTCTTAGTCTTCGCCTTCTTCGGGGCTTCCTGTTTTGTAGTTTCCTTTTTAGCCATTTCGCTCTCTTTTCCTTCTGTTTTTTCTCCTGCCGCGGCAGTCCTCTTCTGGGCTACCCTGGAGATATACACCGCAGGATCTTGATCAGCATTGGATTTATAGTCAAAATTGATCTCCGGATTCTTCCGGAAGTGTTCCAGCTCGGTAAGCATCGCGCCTGCGGACTGATACCTGTTGTTCGGATCCTTCTCCATCGCTTTCTCGATGATCCTCTGCAGTCCGTCGGGAACATCGGGATTGATGTCGCTAATATTCTTCGCCTGCTCCGATATCTGCATCAGCGCTATCGAGACGGGGCTGTCCGCATCGAACGGCAGCTTGCCTGTGCACATCTCGTACATCATCACGCCGACGCTGTAGATGTCCGCCCTCGAATCGGTCTCATCGCCCTTTGCCTGTTCCGGACTGATGTAGTGGACCGTGCCTATCGCCTTGTCGGTTATGGTGTGAAGGCTGCTTCGCGAGAATCTGGCGATGCCGAAATCCATGACCTTCAGCTTTCCGTCGCGGGTTATCATGACGTTCTGCGGTTTCATGTCACGGTGGACTATACCGCGGTCATGGGCGTGCTGCAGCGCCTTTAGAAGCTGCTCGGAGAAGGAGACCGTCTGTTTCCAGTTCAGGACGCCGTACTTCTCCATGTACTGCTTGAGGGTGATCCCCTCGAGATACTCCATGACGATGTACTGAACGCTGTCGGAGTAATTGACATCCAGGACCTTCACGATGTTCTCGTGACTGAGCATCCTGACTGCCTTGGATTCGTTGCGGAACCTTCTGACCAGATCGGTCACTCCGGCGTACTCATCCTTGAGTATCTTTACGGCAACGGTACTGCCGTCATTGAGATCCGTGGCCTTGTAGACATACGACATCCCGCCGACGCCTATCTGCCTGTCTATCTGATAGCGGCCGTCAAGTCTTCTCCCTATGTACTTGTCTGTATCGCTCTTGTTCATACTTTAAGTACCACCGCCGTCGTATTGTCGTATGCGCCTTCTTCCAGCGCTCTTCTGACCAGTCTCTCGGCCGATTCGTAGAAATCGGTGTCAGACAGTATCCTGCACATCTCGTCGGAGGTCAGTATGTTCGACAGTCCGTCACTGCACAGCATGATCATATCGCCTTTTTTCAGGCGCGCGGTATCTATGTCGATCCTGAGTCCTCTCTCCACGCCGAGCGCATTTGTGATTATGTTCTTGTTGGGATGATTCATCGCCTGTTCCAGTGTTATCTTACCGGAGTCAAGCAGACCCTGGACCACGGAGTGGTCCTTGGTGAGCTGAGTGAGGGAATTCTTCTGGTAATGATACGCCCTGCTGTCGCCGCAGTGGCCTATCACGGCCTCCCTGTTGCGGACCACAGCCAGAACGGCAGTGGTTCCCATCATTATGTCTCCCTGAAGGGCTCTTGATTCCTCCAGAAGTCTGGCATTGGCCTTTTTGAGTGTATATGTGATCAGATCCGATATCTCTGATGTGCTGTTTATGCCGGAAAGGTTGTCTCTCAGTATCTCGCAGACCGTCTCGGACACGATCCTGCTGGCGCGCTCGCCGAAAGCCAGGCCGCCCATCCCGTCGCACAGGATCATCCAGTAAAGACTGTCGTTGATCCGTCCTGCGAGATAGCAGTCCTGGTTCACCTCATATTTCAGGCCTATATCCGTAAAACCGGTGACATTCATGAGATCGAATTCTCCGATCCTTGTTCTTCGTTTACAGTATCTCTGCGCAGCTGTCCGCACGCTGCCGAGATGTCGTTTCCGAGCGTACGGCGGACCGTCGCATTGACTCCCCTTGCCGACAGTTTCTCTGCAAAGCTCTCAGCCTGCTTCCTGGTGGCGCGGAAATCTCCTCTGCCGGCCTCGTTGACCGGGATGACATTTACATGGCTCTGGAATCCCCTGACCAGCTCGGCCAGTTTCTCTGCGTCATCTTCCCCGTCGTTGAAACCGTGTATGACCGTATACTCGAAGGATATCCTCCTGCCGGTGATCTCCACGTAGCGTCTGCAGGCTGGTATCAGATCCTCAAGAGGATATCTCAGGTTCACAGGCATTATGCTGCTGCGTTTCTCAGGGAATGCCGCATGCAGCGAGATGGACAGAGTCAGCTGTTTCTTTAGAGATGCAAGACGCATTATCTCAGGGATGATGCCGCAGGTCGAAAGCGTGACGGACCGGTTCTTCATCCCGTATCCGTCTGCATCGGTCAGTATGTCGTAGAACCTTATTACTTCATCGAAGTTGTCCAGCGGCTCGCCGATGCCCATCAGCACGACACTGTCGACCGGCATGCCGTACAGATCGGATGCCGCGTACACCTCCGCGAGCATCTCCCCCGCCGTCAGCGAACGCACAAGGCCGTTCTGCGTGGACGCGCAGAACCGGCATCCCATGCGGCAGCCCACCTGTGTTGAGACGCACACGGACAGGCCGTGCTCATACAGCATAGCGACCGTCTCGACACAGTTTCCGTCGGCAAATGAGAGCAGATACTTCTCTGTTCCGTCAGATGATCTCTGCCTTCTTATGCATTCCGCTCTGGTAATGGTATATTCCGATGCAAGCCAGGAACGTGTCGACGCAGGCAGATTGGTCATCTGCGAGAAATCCGACACTCGCTTGCCGTGCAGCCATTCAAAGAGCTGTTTGGCTCTGAATGACGGCTCTTTCCTCTCACTGAAGATATCCTTCAGTTCTGATTTGTACAGACGGCTGATTTCCATCATTTGATTCTATCACATTTGGCACAGCACTGCTACAAAGAAGCCCTCAGAGCCGCTGCTGCCCGGTATGAACGATATCATGTCCCCGCTGACCTCCGCGCAGGACGGCAGCCGTTCCGGGACCGTCAGTCTGAATCCGGGATGTTCACCGAGGAACCTTTTTATCACTGACTGGTTCTCGCGTCCCAGAAGGGTGCATGTGCTGTACACGATCCTTCCGTCCGGAGCGATCATTTCCGCAGCGTTGCAGAGTATCCGGTACTGAAGTTCCGGAAGATCCTCACTCACACCGGGAGCTTTGTATCTGAGCTCGGGCTTGGAAGCTATCTCTCCGTACCCCGAGCACGGCACATCGCAGAGTATCCTGTCGTAGACCGCACTGCTATCATAAACCGAGGCATCCCCGCAAAGTGTTTCAACTATGTGAATTTTTTCCCTGCGCGCAAGTTTTCTGACAAGTTCAAGGCGGTTCTCGCTGAGGTCCAGCGCTGTCACGCTTCCCGTGTCCCTCATATCCTGAGCGATGCACATTGTCTTTCCGCCAGGCGCTGAGCACATGTCAAGGACCTTCATCCCCGGCTCCGCTCCGACACATGAGGCGGAGAACTGCGCGGGAAGGCTCTGGATGCGGACTTCTCCGCGTTCCATCGTCTCCGAACGTCCGCTGAACCCGGATATCACCTTCAGACAGTTGGCGAGCCCTGTGGACTCGGTCTCTATCCCCTCCGCTCTCAGGGAGGCTGCCGCTGACGCCTCGTCGGTCAGCAGACTGTTGACTCTTAGATAAAGCCCGCTGCCGGTGAACATCGCTTCCAGCATTTCTTCCGTTCTGTCCTCATACTGTCCGTCCAGCATCTCTGCAAGTTCCGGATCCAGGCTGTATCTGACGGAAAGGAGCTCCGGTCTTCCGCTGATCCCCGAAAGCGCTTCCGAGATATCCGCGTCTGAGCACTTTCTCAGCACGGCGTTCACCAGTCCGCAGGCAGATGATTTCCTGAACTGTCTGCAGAGGGCAACGCTCTCGTTCACCGCAGCCCTGGCAGGCACCGAATCCATCCAGAACAGCTGATAGACCCCTGATCTGAGTATCTGCAGGACTTCTCCGTCAAGCCTGGAGAGCGGGACACTGACGTAACGCTCAAGCAGTCTGTCTATGGTGATCCTTCTCGAAAGAGTCCCGTAAACCAGCGCAGTGCAAAAAGCCCTGTCCCTCGCATCGAACCCGCCGGAAGCGAGCTCCTGCAGAAGGACAAGGTTGGAATACCCGCCGCGTTCGCAGCGGATCAGACAGTCTACTGCTTTCTTCCTTGCGTTAGGCATCGTTACCGATCCTGTTTCCGGCCGCCAGGCGGCGTCCCCGGGCCCACTCTGCTCCGGTCATCCTGCGGCTTCCCTGAGGGATGACATCCCCTATGACCACGCTGCCTCCGGGAGCAGCCACCGTGAGAGGAGACAACGACAGTATCTCCCCCGGTTCTCCTGTCAGCTCCGACAGGGCAGCGGAACAGACCTTGATCCGCTTGTCTTCATAGGCAAAACTTGCGACGGGCCACATGGAAAGGCCTCTTACCAGCCCGACTATTCTTTCCGCACTGAGCGAAAAATCGAATTCCCCTTCCGACTTCTCTATTGGCGGAGCCATGGTAGCCTCGGAACCGTTCTGCGGTCTGCGCTCCGCTGTGCCCGCTTCCAGTTCCCTGATGACACGGCACAGGAACGGGCCTCCCTCTTCTCCCATCTTTCTGAACATGGCGTCTGCATCCATGTCCCCGGAGGGTATCTCAAGAACATCTATGATATCGCCCGTATCCATGCCGGCATCCATCATGATCGCCGTCAGACCGGTGATCTTCTCTCCGGCCATGATAGCCCTCTGAACCGGCGCGGCGCCGCGGTACGCGGGCAGTATGGATCCGTGCAGGTTGACGCAGCCGAGCCTCGGGATATCCAGCACTTCCTGAGGCAGTATCCTGCCGTAGGCGACCACCGCTATTAGATCCGGCTCCAGATCGCGGATTACCTGAGCGGCCTTTCCATTGCGGAAGCCCTTCGGCTGGAACACCGGTATGCCCAGTTCCTCAGCAAGCACTTTCGTGGGCGGAGGAGTCAGTATCTGCTTCCTTCCGACAGTGCGGTCAGGCTGGCAGAACACCCCGCACACGTCAAATTCAGCGCTTAGAGCTCTTAATATGTCGGCAGCCAGTTCGGGCGTGCCCATAAATACTATCCGCATCAGTCCTCGTTCTCCCCGTCCTGTTCGCTGAGCATCCTGTCGAGTTCCTCTTCCGTGTAGAGTTCCTTTGTAAGATCGACGAACAGCGTGCCGTCAAGATGGTCTGTCTCGTGGCATGCAGCCCTTGCCGCCATCTCCTCCAGGCTGATGGTGAAGCTCTTTCCAGTGCGGTCCTGAGCCTTGACTATGACCTTCCTCGGACGCTCCAGATAGCCCCTCTCGTCAGGTACGGAGAGGCAGCCTTCGTAGGCGCCTACGGTCTCCTGGGACCTGGCGGTTATCTCGGGGTTCACCAGTTCAAGGTACTCACCGTCATTGTTCACGACGATGACTACCCTGCGCAGCACTCCTACCTGCGGAGCCGCGAGGCCGAGCCCGTTGGCATCGACCAGTGTCTCCTTCATATCATCGATGAGAGTGGTGATCCTCTCGTTGAAATCCGTCACCGGCCTGCTCTTCTTTCTGAGAAGCGGGTCCCCTATTTTGACGATGTTTCTAAGTGCCATTTATATATTCTCCTGTTGTTCAGATATCTGATTCATTTGTCATATCCACATAGATCCTTGTCCTGTCGGAGGGATTCTCCTGCTTGTATTCCGTCAGGCATCTGGAAAGGCATTCCCTGAAAGCCCTGTCTCCCCTGCTCTTGATGAGGATCCTCCACCTGTATGAGCCGTTCACGAGCACTACTCTCAGCGGAGAAGGATTCATTATCCTTACGGGAACGGAAGGATTCTCTCCGAAGACCTGGGAGAGCTTTTTTTCGAACCTGTAGGCCGATGCCCTCGCGTCATTCTCCTTGCCGGAAGAGAACACTACCGAGCACATGGAGCAGAAAGGCGGGTACAGATGGGCTTTCCTGAGTATGATCTCGCTGTCGTAGAACTTCGTGTATGCCTGTTCGGCAGCCAGCTGTATGATATTGTTTCCCGGATCGATGGTCTGTATGACCGCCTCGCCCGCGTCTGTGCCTCTTCCGCTTCTGCCGACCACCTGGGTAAGCATGTCGAAGGTCCTCTCGTACGCGCGGTAGCTCGGCATGAGGAGCATGGAATCCACGCTGAGCACTCCCGCCAGGGTCACATTCGGGAAATCCAGTCCCTTTGCGATCATCTGGGTCCCGATCATTATATCGTATTTCCCGTCTTCAAAGTCTCTCAGCGACTGTCTGAGCGTTCCTTTCCTGGATGTTGAATCCAGGTCCACCCTCAGCACTCTCGCATCCGGGAACAGCGTCTGCAGTTCTTCCTCCACGCGCTGCGTCCCGATGCCTGTATGCCTGAGTTCTCCTCCGCAATCCGGGCACTTCGTTATCTCCTTGACGATCCTGCTGCAGTAATGGCATCTGTGAGTTCCGTCGCTCTTGTGCCATACCATCGGCATGGAACAGCTGTCGCACATCACGATCTTCTTGCAGCTGCGGCAGATGGTGACGGTCCTGTATCCCCTCCTGTTCAGGAGCAGGATGCACTGCTGACCGAGATCCAGTCTCTGTCTTATCTTCTCGTAAAGAACGCTGCCTATGCAGCTGTCATTGCCTTCTATGAGCTCCTCGCGCATATCCGACACCGTGACCTTCGGAAGCGGCATGTCATTGTAGCGTTCTTTAAGGGAAACGAGCCTGTACTGACCGCTGACCGCCCTGTAGTATGACTCGACTGACGGGGTCGCGGATCCCAGCACGAGTCCGGCGGAATGGTCCGACGCCCTCTTAAGCGCGACGGAGACCGCCTTGTATCTCGGAGCCTGATCGGAATTATAGGCTTCCTCCTGCTCCTCATCTATGATTATCAGCCCTATGTTCGATAGCGGGGCAAAGACTGCCGATCTGGTCCCCACGACGACATCATAAGCGCCGTCCCGGATGTTTTTCCACTGTATGGTCCTCTCCGTATCAGAAAGAGCGCTGTGTATGATGCCTACTCTCTCTCCGAATCTGGAGCGGAGCCTGACGATCATCTGTGTCGCCAGCGCGATCTCCGGGACAAGAAGTATGACTCCCTTTCCCGACGCGACCGCATCCTCTATGAGTCTCAGATAAACGACCGTCTTGCCGCTGGACGTGACTCCGTAAAACAGCGCGGTCCCGGGTCTTGCCGCTTCCAGCGTCGCGCTCTTTATCTCCTCATATGCCCTGTTCTGGCTCGCGCTCATCTCGGGGATGCGCTCCTCAGACACCTCTATGTCCAGATAGGGATCGGTGTCCTTGAGGTCTTTCGCCCTCTCGACCGCTCCGGCTTTCTCCATCCGGTTCAGCGTGTCGCGTGACACAGACAGCCTTTCCCTTATCTCCGAATATGACATGGGCTCAGACAGCAGCGAGTAGATCTCCTTCTGCCTCGCTGTGAGAGAACCCGTGCCGAAGCCTTCGACTGCCCTGTACACCGTCTTCGTATGAGCTTCACTGAACTGGACTATTCTTCTGAGATCTCCGTCCGGTACCAGACGTATGTTCTTCGGAAGGACTGCCTTTACGGCATCATAGTAGGTGCAGAACGTCGTATCCTTGAGATACCTTATGAGACCGACCATCTCATCGGTTATAACGGGATCTCCCGTCTCCGAGTCGATTATGCTCTTGTAGGAGCCGTCCGGATCACAGCTTCCCAGGACGATGCCCATCCTCTTTGAATTGCCGAACGGCACCAGGACCCTTGAGCCGATCCTTACCTCACTGCGCAGTTCTTCCGGAACGTTGTATGAATAGAGTTTGTCAAATTGAAAAGCGGCACTGTCTACCGCCACCATAACACCGGCAAACAAAGCGCCACCTCCCTTTTTTGATGATCTGACTGGATACCGATCCTTGGGATCAGTCCTTCACCTTGAATTTGTGAGCGCCGAATTCGTCTATGGCGAGGCTGACGGGCTTGTCGGTGAGAGCAGTCCCGCTCTCTTCCGCCTTCTTGACGATATCCCTGGCGCGCTTTGCAACAGCGATCACGAGACTGTAGGAACTGTCATTTTCTGTGAGAAGCTGTCCGATTGCAGGTTTCAGCATTTTATTTCCTCCGGTTCATCAGTTTGATATTGTATGTTTGCGGGCTCTTTTTCTTCCCAGGCGCGTATGGCTTCCAGGCACTCCTGAGCGCACTCATCCACGTCTTTGTTTACCACGACGAGATCGTAGTGCTCTGCGTAGAGCATCTCATCCGCCGCGATCCTGAGACGGGCTCTTATGGTCTCTTCGTCGGCTCCGCCCCGCTGCAGGAGCCTTCTTCTGAGTTCATCCACAGATGGCGGCATCAGAAACAGGAGCATCGCGTTCGGATAGAACTTCTTTACGTTCCTGCCTCCGTTGACATCTATGACCAGCACGACCGTGGTGCCGTCTTCCAGGAATCTGTTTATCGACTCGCGGGAGGTGCCATAATAGTTACCTGCGTACTGGTTGTATTCCAGCATCATCCCGTTATCTATGTTCTCAAGGAACTGCTCTTTAGAGACGAAGTGGTAGTTGACGCCGTCAACTTCACCCTTCCGCGGCGATCTGGTCGTATATGATACGTTCGTTGCGATGGAATCATCCAGTTCCCTGATCCTCCTGAGAACGGTGTCCTTCCCGCATCCGGACGGACCTGATATGACTATCAGTTTTCTGTCATCCATCACAGATCAATCCTCTTCTTCGTCGTCAAGCCTTCCGGCGACCGTCTCCGGCTGAACAGCCGACAGGATCACATGATCGGAATCAGTGATTATCACAGCCCTTGTCCTTCTGCCGTATGTCGCATCGATCAGGCTTCCCTTTTCCTTTGCGTCCTGAACGATCCTCTTGATCGGGGCTGATTCCGGACTGACGATGGCCACTATCCTTGAAGTGGAAACGACGTTTCCGAATCCGATGTTGAGCAGTTTCATGAATTAAGTCCTTATTCTATGTTCTGGATCTGTTCACGGATCTTTTCGACTTCGCTCTTGAGATCGACCACGTAGCCGGTGATCTCGAGATCGGAAGCCTTGGAGCCGATGGTGTTTATCTCCCTGTTTATCTCCTGTACGAGAAAATCAAGCTTGCGTCCCACCGGACCTCCGGCCTTTACGATATCCCTGAACTGACCTATATGGGAGTGCAGCCTGACGGTCTCCTCGTCGACAGCGGTGCGGTCGGCATAGATCGCCGCTTCCTCCAGTATCCTCTTCTCGTCGATATCGCTGTTCGAGAGGACATCCAGCAGTCTGTTGTACAGTTTGTTCCTGTACGCCTCGACCCTGGGTTCCGATGCTGCTTCCACCTTGAGCACCAGTTCCTCGACATTGGCGATCTTTCCGAGCACATCCTCGGCCATCTTCTCGCCTTCTGCAGCCCTCATCGCATTGAAGTTGTCCGCAGCCGCGGTGAGCACCTGTCTGATATCGCTCCAGACCTTCTCCTCATCGGGAACTTCCCTGGTGACGACGAAGACATCCGAGAACCTGGCCAACATGTTGGCGTTGATCTCGGTGTGCGTCCCCAGTTCGGCGTCAATCTTCTTCAGCGCATCGTAGTAGCCCCTGGCAGCGGAGATGTTGGGCTCTATCTCGACCTGCTCGCCCTGGGGCTTCTGGTACGAGATGAATACGTCAATCTTTCCTCTGTTGACTCTCTTGAGGAGCTCAGTCTTTACCTTATCCTCGCAGTAAGAGAGGCTTCTGGGCATCTTGACGGATATGTCCGCAAACCTGTTGTTGACCGAACGTATCTCCACCGTTATGTCAGAGTCATCTATGTGCATTATGGATCGGCCGTAGCCGGTCATGCTCATGACCATGTTACATGATCTCCGTTTCTTATTTGCTGTGTCCTATTATTGTAGTCTTATTTAAAATAATGTGTCAACGCGCAAGATATCACAGACGGCCGCTGACCGGCTGTCTGTCTGAGAAATCTCTGCGGGCTGTCATAACGGCAGCCCGCAGTTTATGTTCAGATATGAAGAGTCTTGCCGTTTCTGTCGATGTGGTCCGCATCTATCCCGAGTTCCTTATCGCGTCTCTTCTCGAAGAACTTCATGGCGACCTGCGGGAACTGGGCATAGCTCAGAACATCCTCATCGCTCTTGGCATACTGCTCGCACTCCTTGCGGAGCTTGTCCATCTCGGGCTCGAGAAGGTCTGCGGGGCGGCATGTGATGGGCTCCTGATCTCCGATTATGCTCTTCCTGAATTCGGGGTCGATGGGAGCGGGCGTCCTGCCGTACTCTCCCCTTACCAGGCCCTTGAACTCTTTGGTGACCATGCTGTATCTCTTGCCGTTGATCACGTTGAGAACAGCCTGGGTACCTACGATCTGGGAGGTCGGGGTTACGAGCGGAGGATAACCTGCATCTTTTCTGACGCGCGGCACTTCTGCAAGAACTTCGTCGAGCAGATCTTCCTTGCCGGCTTCCTTTAGCTGGTTGAGGAGGTTGGAGAGCATTCCGCCGGGCACCTGATAAAGCAGTGTGTTGGCATCCACTCCGAGGACCTTGTGGCTGAGGCGTCCGTTATCGACATATTTCTGTCTGAGGGTGGCGAAGTATTCACGCACCTCATTGAGCTTGTGCAGATCGAGTCCGGTGTCATACTCCGTTCCCTGAAGGGCAGCCACGAGTGACTCAGTCGCCATATGGGACGTTCCCATGGCGAGGGGCGAGATGACTGTGTCGATGATATCCGCGCCTGCTTCCACGCCCTTGAGGATGGACATGGATGCGAGTCCCGAAGTGTAGTGGGAATGGATATCTATCGGGATCTTGACGGTCTCTTTGAGTTTTTTCACGAGGTCGTAGCATGCGTACGGTGTGAGTAGTCCGGCCATGTCCTTGATACAGAGGGAGTCGGCTCCCATGCTCTCAAGTTCCTTTGCATACTGCGCAAAGTAGTCGTTGTCATGTACGGGGCTGATGGTATAGGAGATGGCAGCCTGCACGTGGGCGCCTTCCTTCTTTGCTGCGTTGATGGAAGCCTCAAGGTTGCGGGGATCGTTGAGTGCGTCGAAGATACGCATGATGTCGATTCCGTTCGCAACTATCTTCTGAACGAAGTAAGCGACCACATCATCTGCGTAATGCCTGTATCCGAGCATGTTCTGCCCGCGGAACAGCATCTGCATCTTTGTATGGGGCATCTCTTTCTTGATGCGTCTGAGCCTCTCCCACGGATCCTCGTCCAGGAAGCGCAGGCAGGTGTCGAATGTGGCACCGCCCCACATCTCCACGGCATTGTATCCGACCTGATCCATGGTGGACAGGATGGGAAGCATCTCGTCGAGTGTCATACGCGTGGCGATCAGCGACTGATGAGCGTCGCGGAGCACCAGCTCATTGATCTTTACTTTAGCCATCTGCACTTTACCCCTTAACCGATAACAACAAGGGTATCTCCGGCGTTGACCATGTCGCCCTTGGAGACGCCGATACCGGTGATTGTTCCGTCGAGAGCGGCAACGATGTCGTTCTCCATCTTCATGGATTCGAGGACGATGAGCCTGTCACCGACCTTGACTGTGTCGCCTACCGTAACACATACATCGACGATGCTGCCGGGCATGGGTGCGCCGACCTTGGTTCCCTCTGCGGGAAGGCTCGCGGGAGCTGCAGGAGCTGCAGCAGGAGCAGGAGCGGGCGCGGCTGCGGGTGCGGGTGCGGCAGCGGGAGCTGTGGCTGCAGGCGCTGCGGGTGCGGATGCGCCGGTCTCTTCCACGGCAACATCATACGTAACACCATTGACTGTTATATTGAAACGCTTCATTCTTCGATCCTCCGATATTAATAAGGCATATTGCCGTGTTTTCTGGAAACATTGCTTACGCGCTTGGATGCGAGCATATCGAGTGCTGCGGAGACTGCAGAGCGGGTATTCTCAGGAGCAATGACTCTGTCGATGATCCCGTTCTCAAAGGCTTTCTCTGCAGATTCCTCTTCCGCGGCGTACTGTACCGCGAGTCTCTCGATATCGCTGTCCTTCTCGATCCTGTCGGGCCACATGACCGCGACCGCTGCCTTGGGAGCGAGCTCGCCGATGACGGAGCCGTTCCATGCAAAGCGCAGATCCGAGGCAGACTTGCCGCAGATCACCGAGAAGAGGGAACCTATCGCGTTTCCTGTGACCACTGTGATCTTGGCTGTGGTGGCCTGTGAGAGGGTGTGGGAAAGGATGGCCGCGTTCCTGATGCCGCCGTTCATATCATTGTCGGCTGAGACGAGGAATCCCTCGCTGTCGAGGAATGTCACAACAGGAACCGAGAATGCATCGCAGAACTGCACGAGGCGGGATATCTTGAGGCTGTCGTTCCTGCAGACACGTCCGCTGACGGACACTATGCCGACCGGGCTTCCGAGCACGGTGGCAAGATATGTTCTGGATGAGAGGCCTTTTCCGGCGAACAGCTCGATCTCGCTGCCTGCGTCCACCGTGCCGAGGACTGCGTCTTCTGCCGCATTCTTCTCAGGCTCGGAGAAATCACAGAAAGGAGGAGATTCAAGGTTATTGCTCGGAAGCATGCCGACCAGCTGCCTGGTCTTGCTGAAGAGCGCTTCTTCCCCGTCGCAGACCACTGCGGCAGCGGAAGCTTTCTGAGCATATTCGGCAGAACCGGCTATCTTCTTTGCGTCGGAATCCGAAAGATCGTTGAACGGAGCTGTGAGGAAGAATTCTGCTTTGCTTTCCATGAGACATACGTCCGCAAGCGAAGCGCAGACTGATTCAAAACCGCCGCATGTCCCGGCCACTACCGCGATCTGCGGAACTACTCCGGATACTCTTGAGCAGCGGTGGAGAAGTTCGGCGCAGGCGTCCAGAGTGAGGCCGCCTCCCTGAAGATCAACACCCTTGCTGTCATAAACTGCCACTACCGGAGAACCGGTCTTCTCAGCGAGATCGTACACCTTTGAAAGTTTTCCCGCCGTAGCAGTGCTGAATGCTCCGCATCCGCCCTCTACATAGGCGAATACTGCGGTGCCGTAAACGGTACCGTGAGCGATCCTTGCTCCTGTGTCGGCGGAACCGTCGAGCAGTTCATATGCACCGTCATCAAACAAGAGCGACAGACGCTTCAAGGCGTCCAGTTTTTGCTGTTTATCAGCCATCAAATTACCCCTCTTTCATTGCTCTCTTATAAAAAAGCCCAAATTACCTCTACTATACATTAACTGTTGTTTTATTTCAACAAAAAATAACTCTGCCGTCTGCTAACCGGGAGAGCTCCCGACTGCTTTTTGCTGATGCTGAACGGGATGCTCCCGCAGTGGTATACTCAACATGGACAACACAACTGAGGAGCTGGAGGACCTGCAATGGAGATAACTAGGAATTCAAGACTGAAGGACGTGATCAAAACAGCCTCAGGCCATGACATAATAGCAAGGCTGCTCTATTCGCTCGGCATGGATCTGGACGCAGTGAGGAGGACTCCCCTGGGTCTTCTGAAGATAGGTTCCCTGAAAAGACTCAGTTTCGGAAAACTGAGCGACGCTTCCGTCGATGCACTGATAGAGATCCTCAATTCCCTTAAGGACGAAGACCCCGGCGAGGACGGCACGGTCAGGCATGAATGGTGGAAGGAAGCCGTATTCTATCAGGTATATCCCCGCTCGTTCCGCGACAGCAATGCGGACGGCGTAGGAGACATACCGGGCATCATCGAAAAACTTGACTACATAAAGTCTCTTGGAGTCGACGCGATATGGTGCTCCCCGTTCTATGACTCACCGAACGCCGATAACGGGTATGATATCCGCGATTACCGGAAGATCATGGCCGAATTCGGCACACTGGACGATGTCAGAAGACTCATAGACGAATGCCATGCCAGAGGGATCAGGCTCATAATCGATCTGGTCATGAACCATACATCCGATGAGCATGAGTGGTTCCGCAAAGCCCTAGCCGGCGACGAGGGATACATGGATTACTATATATGGAAGGATGAGCCGAACAACTGGACCTCATTCTTCTCCGGACCGGCCTGGAAGTATTTCCCTCAGACGGGCAGGTATGCCCTGCACCTGTTCGCGGACAAGCAGATGGATCTCAACTGGGACAACCCTCAGGTCCGCAGAGAGATGTACGACATCGCGGATTTCTGGCTCGATCTCGGCGCCGACGGTTTCCGGCTGGACGTGGTCAGTTTCATATCCAAGGCGGACGGACTGCCGGACGGCGATCCTACGGTCGGAAAACTCATCTCATTCACAGGGATCGAACACTATTTTCACGGTCCGCATCTGGACGAATACCTGCGGGAGTTCAACCGTGAAGTGCTGGAACCTCATGGTGCGTATACGGTGGGCGAGTGTCCGGGCAACGGCATCAGGATGTCCAGGATGATCACGGGAGACGACAGAGGCGAGCTTTCTCAGCTGTTCTCGTTCGATCATATAGACAACCCCGGAAAAAAGAGATTTGACGTCTATGATCTCGATCTGCGAAAGATGATGCCGGAACTTCTCCGCTGGCAGACCGAGTATTCTGATCACTGCTGGCCTACGATTTTCTTCGACAACCATGACAATCCCAGGATGTGCTCCAAGATCGACCATGCGGGGAGATACCACGATCAGATAAACAAGCTTCTCGCCACGATCCTCCTGACGATGAAAGGCACGCCTTATATCTACCAGGGCAGCGAGATCGGCATGACCGACTATCCGTTCACGGACCTCTCACAGTACAGGGACATCGAGTCTTTGAACTATTTCGATGAGCAGACCGGCAAAGGAATGACGCAGAAGGAAGCGATGCAGCGCCTCCTGTACGGTTCCAGGGATCACGCCAGGATCCCCATGCAGTGGGACGGCACCTCCGCGGCGGGATTCAGCGATGCCGAGCCGTGGATCGGCGTGAATCCGGATCATGTGACAGTCAATGTCGCGGATGAGTACTTCGATCCCGATTCTGTCCTGAACTTCTACCGCTACATGATAGGGCTCAGAAAAGACCACAAGAAGGCCCTTATCTACGGATCCTTCCGCAGGATAGATGCGGGAAAGGACGTCCTCGCATTCATCAGGGAGGCGAACGAAAGGTTCACCGTGGTGGTCAATCTCACGGGCGGAACGGCAAAGAGACCGAAGGGCATCAGCGGAGACAGGATCATATCCAACTACAGCGACCCCGGCAGCATGCTCAGGCCATATGAAGCAGAAGTGTACTTCAGCAGAATATAAATGCAGATCAAAAGAGAGACTGCCGCAGGGCAGTCTCTCTTCCTGTGTTCCGTGTTTATTTTTCCTTGCCCGGCGCCGACGCATTTCTGCGCAGTGCCGCGATCTCCGACGGCTTGAGCTGGCGGTATTCCCCTGCTCTCAGCTTTCCGAGCGTGAGAGGACCTATTGCGGTCCTCTTGAGTCTGGTGACGCTCAGTCCCACCGCGTCGCACATCCTTCTGACTTCGCGGTTGTGCCCTTCCGTGATGATTATCTCCAGCGTGCCTTTCGATGAACCGTCTCCTCCGGTGACCCTCACTCTTGCGGGCTGTGTGACGAACCCGTCATCGAGTTTGACGCCTGAGGACAATTCCACGAGCTGCTCCTCGGTCGGATAGGGCTCCACGCTGACTCTGTAGCTCTTCGTGACCTTGCCCGACGGATGTGTCAGCAGGTTCGTGAACTCGCCGTCATTTGTCATTATCAGCAGACCTTCGGAGTCCTTGTCGAGCCTTCCCACCGGATAGAGCCTGACCTCCTCGTTCTCCATCAGCTCCGCCACAGTCTTATCGGCATGCGAATCCCTGAGAGTCGTGACATATCCTCTCGGTTTATTGAGCATGTAATACAGTTTCTGCACCTTCTTCTGCAGATGCACTCTCCTGCCGTCGACGTGCAGGACGTCCTTGGCCGGATCCATCTTCGAACCCGGTCCTGCCCTGCGGCCGTTCACGGCTATCCTTCCTTCCGCAAGCATCCTGTCCGCTTCCCTTCTGGAGCAGATGCCCTGTGCAGACAATACTTTCTGAATTCTCTCTTCCATTAGACTCACCGGTCACCGCACCGCTGCGGGATCAGTCCTCTTCCTTCTTTTCCGTGTTCTTGCCCGTCATCCTTGAGATCCTGTCGACAAGATCCGGAAGCGTCCTCACGAAGTTGTCTGCCGTGCTTCCTATGGTATCGAGCTGCATGATCTTGACGCTGTCTCCCTGTGTGACAAGGAAAGCTATCGGTGTGATGGTGACTCCGCCGCCCACTCCGCCGCCGAACATCTCGGACTTGCTGCTGGGAAGATCGGATCCTCCGGAAGCAAACCCGAAGGACACTCTGGACACCGGCACCGCGCTGCAGCCGTTAGGAAGGGTGATGGGATCCCCTATCACCGTTCCGGTGTCAGTCAGCGCTCTGATCTTGTTGAGGGCGACCTCCGTGAGAAGATTTACGCCGCGTTCACTTGACATTCTTTTTTCCTCCTCTTTTAAGCAGGTTCCTGACGAGCTCGAACAGGTATCCGAGCAGGAAGCCAAGGACCAGCAGGATCACTATCAGCGGCCGCACCGATACGGTGCAGCTCATTTTTTCTTCCTTGGGTTCGGCATCGCCGAAGCAGGGATAAACGGTGACGTCACCGTATGTCACATTTTTACCAAACAGGTAATTCAGCGTGTTCATGAAGTTCCCGATAAGGGACCACTGGATGCCGCTCCTGAATCCGACAGACGCCGGATCGGATCCAGTGACGTTCACGACTACGCTCACATTCCTCACATGCACAGCCCTCAGCAGCATCCTGAAGAGCCAGTAACCGGGTCTCAGCAGCGGAGCGACTATGCGCTTTATCTTTTCTATCGTCCCGGACAGAGAATCTTCTTCTTTCTCTGTCTTCTTACTTTCTTTTTCCTGTTTTATTTGCTCCGGAGCTTTCTCTTCCGTCTGCGATACAGGAGCGCTGTCATGCACCGGGCCGGTCTCAGATGCCGTCTGCGCGGAATGGCTGCCGGTCCCGGCGGATCCGTCATCCGTTTCCTCTTTTTCTTCCCCGTGTGTCTCTTCGTCTTTACCTTTTTTGTCCTTCGGGCTCAGCCTCCTGCGGAAGAAGATGTATCTGAGGTCTGCAGTGAGCACGGTATCCTTCCAGAGGATATCCAGCCGCACCGGGAACAGCAGCAGTATCACAAGCAGCAGTCCCAGAACAGAGAATACGATCTTAAGGATGCGGAAAAACAGTTTCATTCGAAAGTTAGTTCCTCGTACTCCTCCTCCTGCGGCGCGTCAAGCAACGTCTCGCCGTGGAGTGGAGGAAGATCCTCAAGGGAAGTGAGGTTGAAGCATCTGAGGAAGTTGTCCGTGGTCACGAAACTCACCGGTCTTCCTGGGAGATCGAGCCTGCCGGCTTCCTCGACCAGATTCCTTGAGATCAGCGTTCCGAGCGCCGACGAGCTGTCGACTCCCCTGATCTCATCTATGAAAGCCCTGGAAACGGGCTGATTGTAGGCGATTATGGAAAGGACTTCCATCGCAGCCTGAGACAGAGGAGCGTTCCTTCTGTTGTCCAGTGCCCTGACGACGAAGTCCGCGAACTTCGGTCTGGTGGAGAACTGGTATCTGTCCTCGAACCTGAGCAGGCAGAGACCAGAGTCCCTGGCATCCAGATCCTGGGATATCTCCGCAAGAAGGTTGAGCACCGTGCCGGTCTCTATGCTGAGGGCATCGGCAAGTTTCTGAGCCGACACCGGCTCCGCCACAGCGAACAGGACAGCTTCCAGAGCCGATCTATAGTAGTTATTGTCCATCTGCCGTATCCCTTCTTCCTTCCTTGCTCATGACTTTTCCGTCATCGTCAACGGTTATCCTTCCGTCGCGTATCAGTTCCAGGATGCCCAGGAATGTCGCGACCGTCTCGCTCTTCCCCGATGTGTTCCTGAAAAAGTCGCTGATATGTCTGCCGTTCTTCCTGCGCAGTGCTCCGAGTATGCTGACGACCCTGCTGCTGACCGAGACCACCGGCGCGGTGACTATCGGTTCGAACCTGCTGAGGTCAGTGTCCCTCGCGGCTCTTCCCTGTACGTTCTGATATGCGCTCAGCAGATCGACCGGATCATGTTTTCTGGAGTATTCGGTGCTCAGCTTTATCTTGAGAGGCTGGCGCACGAAGAAATTGACTCCTTCGGACATGTCGCGCAGTTTGGCCGCGGCCTCCTTGCACAGCGAATACTCTATCAGTCTTCCGGTGAGCTCCCTGGTGAGTTCCTCCTTCTCCTCCTCCCTCGGAAGAAGAGCGATGGACTTCATGTAAACGAGCCTCGCGGCCATCTCTATGAATTCGCTTGCAGACTCAAGTTCTTCCGGACCCACGCTCCCGATGAAGTCAAGGTACTGGTCAATAAGCTCGTAGATATGTATATCCAGCAAGCTCATCTTGTGTACCGACAGCAGATGGAGCAGCAGATCCAGAGGCCCTTCGAAATCCTGGATGTGATAAGTAAGTTCCTGCACGGCAGATGATCCCGTTCATATGATCCGGACCCAGGTCCGGTCCGTTAAAAACAATTATATTTTAAGGCAGTTTCAATTACAACTTGCAGCAAATTCCCCGCATGCCCGCAAAAGACGTCTTACAAAGAAAAAACCCGCAATTAACGATAATCACGGGTGAATATTTCTTTTTTCTTGCGCTTAACGCACTTTTACAAACAGTATCCTCAGATAGCTCTGGTAACTTTCCCGGAGCGGAGGCAACGGGTGCAGGCGTAGACGTGGGTCGGTTTTCCGTCGACTATCGCCTTGACGCGCTGAACATTGGGCTTGTAAGTACGGTTAGAGCGTCTGTGGGAATGGGAAATCTTGATGCCGAAACGGACTTCCTTTCCGCAAAAATCACATTTTGCCATTAGCTGCACCTCCCTTTGCTGATTTTTGTCACGGCGATTATTTTAACAAATACAAAATACAAATGCAAGACTTATTTTTAAATGCCTGCGCATTCTCCTGCAAACACCTGTCAGCGTCTCATGCGGACCGCAGCCCTGAGCATCGCGAGCCTGGACGCGGCAAGGCTGATGCCTCCCTGCAGATACGCAACATACGGCTCCCTCAGCGGTCCGTCGCAGGACAGTTCTATGGATGATCCCTGAGTGAACGCGCCGGCAGCCATGATTATCTTGTCATCGTAGCCCGGCATATCGTCCGGCACAGGGGAAGCAAAGCTGTCGACCGGAGAAGATGCCTGTATCTCCTCGCACAGCGCGACCAGATTCTCAGCGCTTCCCGTCTCTATGGATGTGATTATATCATTTCTGGGCTGATCGAATGCCGGAACCGCCATGTATCCGATCTCCTCGAACAGAGCAGCCGCGTATATCGATGACTTCTTGGCTTCGCACGTCACGTGAGGCGCGAAGTAGAGCCCAAGATAAAAATCCCTCATCCCTGACGGCACGCTGCCCAGTTCCCTGCCCGTTCCGGGAGCAGTGAGACGGTGCGCGCATCTCTCCACCAGATCGGCCCTGCCGGCGATGTATCCGCCGGTCGGAGCTATGGCTCCGCCGGGATTCTTGATCAGCGATCCGGCCATAAGATCCGCTCCGTGCAGCAAAGGCTCTTCCGTGTCGGTGAACTCTCCGTAGCAGTTGTCCACGAAGATCACCGCTTTTTCATTTACAGCCTTTACCGTGTCTGCTATCTTCCGGATATCATTCAGCGAGAAAGCCCTCCTGGACTCGTATCCCCTGGACCTCTGGATGTGCACGACATCGGCGCTGGCAGCCTTGCGGGCGATGCCTTCATAGTCCGGTTCCCCGTTCAGGAGCGGCACCTCGTCATATCTGACGCCGAAATCCATAAGCGAGCCGTATCCCTCACCGGTGAGCCCGATCACGGGCTGCAGCGTGTCGTACGGTCTTCCCGTAGCCGCGAGCAGCGTATCTCCGGTCCTGAGAAGGCCGAAAAGAGCGACCGTGAGCGCATGTGTGCCGCTGAGGATATGAGGTCTGCACAGCGCGTCTTCCGCGCCGACACAGTCGGCAAATACTCTGTCGAACGTATCCCTTGCGGTATCACCGTATCCGTATCCCGTCGACTGTCCGAGGTGCTGCAGTCCCACTCTGTTCCTGATGAACGAATCCAGGACCTTGAGCTGAACGGTATCCCTGACTCTTTCACATTCGGAAAACAGGTCACGGCATCTGCCCATGATCCTTTCGTCCAGTTCGCAGTATTCCTTCGGAATTCCGTAATTCTCAAACAACATCTCAGCTCAGTTCCTCGACCAGTGATTTAAAGTGTCTGCCCCTCTCCTCGAAATTGGAGTACATGTCAAAACTCGCGGATGCCGGTGAGAAGAGGACCACGTCGCCAGGTTCGGCTATCCGCCTCGCCGCGCTTACGCACTGCGGTACGTCGCTGAGCCTCTCTATCCTGATGCTGTCCGAGAAGCCCTCGCAGTCTCGCAGTTCGCGCTCGATAGCGTCCGCAGTGTCGCCGCAGAGCAGAACAGCCTTGACGTTGTTGTTTATGATCTCCGGAGCCAGCGGGGCGTAGGATATCTTTTTGTCATAGCCTCCGGCTATAAGGACAATGGGCTCCTCAAAGGACCTGAGTCCTGCGATCGTCCTCGTCGGGGAGGACGCGATCGAATCGTTGTAATAATCGACGCCGTCGAGAGATCTCACGAACTCTATCCTGTGCTCCACCCCGGTGAAACTGCTCACTGTAGAGGCAAACACGTCATCCGGCACAAGTCCCTTTACCGCGCAGTAAGCTGTGGAGACGTTCTCCTTGTTGTGCTCTCCCCTGAGCTTTATGTTCCTGAGGTCCATGACCACGTGTTCGGTTCCGTCTTCCACGCCTATCAGCTTCGAATCAGCGCTGACATAGGCTCCGTTGCCGACCTTTCCGTATCTGCTGAACCATCTGACCTCGCCTTTGGCTTCCTGTGCCATCTGCACAGTAATGTCGTTCGCCGCATTGAACACCGAAACAGAATCCCTGTCCTGCCACAGGTATATGTTCTTCTTGGCTCCGACGTACTCGTCCATGTCCTTATGATGATCCAGATGATTCGGCGTGACGTTCGTGACTACTGATATCGACGGGCTCTTCCTCATGGAGATCAGCTGGAAACTGGAAAGCTCCACTACGGCTATGTCCTCCGGCTTAACGTCATCAATCACCGGGAAGAGCGGTATGCCTATGTTTCCCCCGAGGTGCACCGTGAATCCCTGTGCCTCGAGAGTCCTGGCGATCAACGTCGTCGTTGTGGTCTTTCCGTCGCTGCCGGTCACCCCGATTATCCTGCACGGGCAGTGGTCGAAGAAGCTCTCCATCTCTGAAGTGATCTCCACCCCGGCCGCTATGGCGTCCTGGATCTCAGGCTTGGTCCAGTCGATCCCGGGCGTCCTGAATATAAGATCGGCCTGTCTCAGATGACTGAGATATTCCTCGCCGAGACACATGGACACACCGAGAGATACGCATTCCCTGCCGAAATCTCCCAGCTGTTCCAGGCTCTTGCGGTCACACAGAGTGACTGCGGCGCCTTCCCTGACGAAACGCCTTATGAGCTCCCTGTGGCTTATGCCCGCTCCCAGGAAGAAGACTTTCTTCCCCTTCAGGCTGCTGTAATAGTTTCTGAGATCCTCTGTCATATCACTGCCCTGCTTATCTTTCTATCTCGACAGCGCCGTATCTCCTTATGCCGGAGATGAGCACGCTGTTCTCACCGAATACTTCCGTGAACCTGCGGCTAAATTCCTCCACCTCGTCATCCGGGACGAACGCCTCGGCAGTTCCCGCGAATCCGCCGCCCTGGACCCTGCACGCTCCCTTACCGTTGAGGAGATGCTTAGCATAGGCGATGCTGAATGCGAGGCTCCTGTTTGCCGGGTCCTCCGGAGACACGTTTTCAAGGATCTGCTGGGATGATGCACCGGATTCATTTATGAGCCTGAGGAATCCGTTTATATCCGAAGCCTTGAGCGCGTCCTTCTCCATGACGGCCCGCATGTCATCGTCAAAGAAGTGCATCGCGCGCATGAGGGCGCGGTCGCTCACTTCTCCCCTGATCCTGCCTATACTGTCATAGAACTCCCGCGGATCCACTTCCCTCAGGTAATCCTTTCCCAGCGCCTTGGCAACGGTGAACATCTCTGCGGGGATGGAGGCATACTGATCCGTTAGGGATGCATGACTGCCCTTGGAGTTGAGTATGCACAGCGTATATCCGCAGTCTGCGAAATCAAAATCTATCTTCTCTACCTCGGGAGATCCCTCATCACGGAAATCGATGAAAACAAAGCCGCCGCATGCGGAAGCCATCTGATCCATAAGCCCGCACGGCTTGCCGAAATGGACGTTCTCCGCGTATTTTGCCGCCTTAGCCAGCTCCGCTTCCTCGATGGAGCTTCCGTTGAACAGTCCGCTGATGACTGCGCCTATCAGCACACCGAAGCACGCGGAGCTCGACATGCTGCCTCCCGCAGGCACATCCGAATCGATGACTGCCGAGAATCCGCCCAGCGTATATCCCCGGCCGGCGAGATATTCCGCGACGCCCCTGACGAAGGCCTTCGAGGTGCCCTCGTCTTCCCTTACGGGAGAAAGATCTTCCAGAGAGACATCGATGCTTCCGAATCCCAGGGATTCAATATGTATCGAGTCCTCCTCACAGGTCTCCGCGGAAGCGAGCATGCAGTATTCCACGGCAGCCGCCAGCACCCTGCCGTGCTGATGATCCGTATGATTTCCGCCTATCTCGACCCGTCCCGGAGCGGAGAAGAAACGCGCTCCGCCCGCACCATGAGGCGAAAGGATCTTTCCGAGTTTATCCATCCTCTCTTCCGTGATGCCCGGCACGAGCCTGTAACTGACTTTTTCCAATTCCGTATCTCCTTGGCTGTATTATTATCGTTCCGACAAAAAGAAATCCCCTAAAGGGGAGATTATGCCTGACCTGTTTTATCTTCCGAACAGCGAGATCATGGGTCCGCCGGCAGGCAGAATACATGCTGTTCCTATTTCATTATCACTTTATCATTTCCCTTTCTATTTTTCCATACGTATGATTGACAAGAGAATGGGAAATACTTATAATTCTCTTTGTCACATCAGATGCGGGTGTAGTTCAATGGTAGAACGTCAGCCTTCCAAGCTGAACACGAGGGTTCGATTCCCTTCACCCGCTCCATCGGAAGCACATCGGAAAGATGTGCTTTTTTATTGCTTTCATGTAATGTTTTCTCCTTTATTTAAAAGGATTTCGCAACTGTAAAGTAGAACAGCATTACAGCGAAACAGGAGGAGCCAGACACGGTTCCTCCTGTTTTTTGGTGCCGCTGACGGGGGTCGAACCCGTATGCCTTTCGGCGAGGGATTTTAAGTCCCTTGTGTCTGCCAATTCCACCACAGCGACACAGATCAAATCTGCGATCTGACTGCTACAGATTATAGTTTTTCCCTCTTGTCCGTGTCAACGCGAACCTTCTTCCGCCAAAAGAATGGTATAATTAGCGCAGACTCAAAGACTTGGAGCTGTAAATGGGAAAGCGTGTTTTTATCATAGTATGCGACAGCATGGGCATCGGGAACGCTCCCGACGCGGAGCTGTTCGGGGATGCGGGCACCGATACACTGAGAGCGCTGGACTCCAGCGGTCTCCTGAAAGTCCCGACCCTTGAATCGCTCGGGCTGTTCAATATAGAAGGCGTGGATTACCGCAAAGGTACCTCTCACCCGCTTGCGAGCTATGCCCGCGCGGAAGAGAGATCAATGGGAAAGGATTCCACGATAGGACACTGGGAGATCGCAGGCATCGTCTCAAGGGAGCCCCTGCCCGTCTTCCCTGACGGGTTTCCGGAGCATCTCGTGAAAAAACTTGAGGATGCCATCGGACGCAGACTGGTCTGCAACCTCCCGTACTCAGGTACCGATGCCATAAGGGATTTCGGAGAGCACCACCTGATGACCGGAGATCTGATCGCGTACACTTCGGCAGACAGCGTCTTCCAGATAGCGGCGCATGAGAGCATCGTTCCTCCGGAAGAACTGTACCGGATATGCCGCATCTGCAGGCAGGTACTGGATGAGGATCCCCGCACCGCGGCAGGGAGAGTCATCGCGAGACCTTTCACCGGTCCGGACAGCGCCGGATTCAGACGCACCTCCAACAGACACGACTTCTCCATCTCTCCTCCGGGCAGGACCATGCTGGACCTTATAAGCGGTGCAGGACTTGATGTCATCAGCATCGGAAAGATCTGGGATCTGTTTGCCGGTTCCGGGATAACCGAAGCAGTTTCAACAGGAAGCAATGACGACGGGATGATAGCTGCCTGCGAGACAGCCGGAAAGGATTTCAGCGGTCTTGCATTCATCAATCTTGTGGAATTCGATACCGTATACGGGCACAGGAGAGACATAGAAGGATACGCCAAGGCAGTCAGCGCTTTTGACTCTCAGCTGGAAGAACTGATCGGCAGACTGAGAGAAGATGATCTTCTCATTATTACCGCCGACCACGGCTGCGACCCATCATATACCGCTACAACGGATCACACCAGAGAGTGCGTGCCGGTTCTCGTCTACGGCAGGAAATATCCGTCCAGAGATCTCGGAAAGCTCAGTACCTTCGCTGACATAGGCTGTACGGTCTGCGATTACCTTGGTGTTCCTTTTGATGAACTGGACGGCACGAGTTTTCTTTCGTTGCTCACTTAAAAAGCGGCACGCTCTGCGCACCGCTCACAAACTGAATACATAGAATCGTTCATCCGGGACGGAGGGCCGTTTTCTGCAGAAGCAGAACGCTCCTCCGTTCTTTTCTATCATCCTGATGGACCGCTCGTTGTCCGGCATCGCGCCGGCTATGACCGCGTCCGCCCCGAGTATGGAACGCGCATATGACAACACCGCCTTAAGGGCTTCTGTGCCGAAGCCCTTGCCCTGATGCTCCGGAAAAAAGTAGAAAGCGCACTCATATATCTCCAGGGATTCAAAGGCATTTGTCACGGAATTCCTGAACAGCGATATATTTCCTATCACCTTGCCGTCCAGCGTCACCGCGAAGGCGGTATCCAAAGCCACATAGTGAGCGAACAGTTCCCCGGATGGGACTCTCCTTCCGGTCCATCTCAGAACCCGGGGATCATCGGACAGCCGCAGGAAATCGTTCCGGTCCTCCGGTCTCCATCTGCGCAGCACCAGGCGTTCGGTGCGAATGGCATCCTCTTTCAGCAGCACAGGAAGAACCTCCCCCCGCACAGAGTATTTAGCAGGCACAGCCCGAGACACATCGGATCTATCGCAGGCGCCGGCATGGAGTTCGATCTTGTATGATACCTCAGTCCTCCGTTTTTGATCTCGGACATCGCATTGCGGTAGGTGGGATTCCCGGGCTCAAGTTCGCATGCCCTTCTTATTTGATCCATTGCCGCCAGCCGGTTGCCCAGGCCCTGGCTCGCACATGCGCTGAAGTAGTACCACCTGGCGTTCCTCCGCTCCTGAGGGACTCTTCCGAGCCATTGCTGAGCGTTGGAATACGCCCCCATCCTCAGGCTCTGATAGGCCTGATCCATGGGATCCGCCGATGAATATGCCCGCTCGGGTTGCTGATAATTGCTGTAGAAACTGAATCCGAAAGGACCGAACTGGAAGAAATCGTAGTTTCGATTGCCGGTTCCGTAACCGCCCGTGGAATAACTGCCGTAAGGCCTCTGTCCCGAAGAGGGACCAGTGCCGGATGAAGCATTAGAGCGTGCCCTCGCCGCAGGGTTCTTTATCTCTTCGTACGCTGCATTTATCTCATTCATTTTCTGCTCCGCAGAACTGTCGCCCTGGTTGACGTCAGGGTGATATTTCTTGGCGAGAGCCCTGTATGCTTTTTTTATCTCCTCGTCCGTCGCATTGTGCGGAACGCCGAGCACTTCATAAGGATCGCGGTACATTCTGTTCTCCGGTCGTCTTGTCTTTCAGTGACTGTCTGTACTTGCCGGTCATACCGGAATAGATGATACTGTCCAGTATGGGGCTGTATTCTACTATGGGCAGGAATCCGTATATATCCGAGATGTCTCCCAGGAAAAGATCGAGTGCGCCGTTCTGCCATTCCCCGGTATCCATTCCCGGCTGACTGAGAGGATTGTACCGTCCGCGCTTTATGTCGTCCTTAAGGTCCAGCACGGCGTCCAGCAGGTAAAGATACCTCCCTACCGCCTCTCCGAACCTCCTGAGATGGCTGGCCCAGTGATCTTCCGGATCGTACACGAAGATCTCCCCCAGAAGTTCTCCGAAAGCATTGCACAGCACATCTGCATCCCCGGAACGGCTCTGCTCAAGCGCCGATATACGCTCGATGCCTTTCCTCACTGCCTCGCTCTGTCTGGGCAGCTCCTTCGATGCCCTTTCAAACGGTTTCTGCAGCAGCTTTGAAGCTGACAGCTTTACCGGATCATGCTCGTCCTTCCAGTCATCCAGAGCCTTGTAGTACGCTAGGATCACACCGGTATCTGCAGCGTATTCGCTGAATTGGTTCAGAACGATATCCGCTCCTTTAAGCGGATGTACCGGACACCTAACGCGCGACGCCGTCTCTTCCGGCTCATACATTGAACTGAGCACCATCCACAAAAACACGAGATCATAGCTGAGGGACAGCGTGCCGCGGATGAGGCCGTTCTTCCTCAGGCAGGTACATATCCCGCAGTACGCTGAACGGTACTGCCTGAACTGCTCATCAGTCAGGCTGGCCCTGTCTGCTACCAGATATCCGAACACGGCAATGACCTCCGCAATAAATCTAGCATACAGTTTTTAAGAAACTGTTTCCTAAAGAGATAAGCGCCGTCGTCATATTGACGGCGGCGCATTTGTAGATAAGGATTATTCCTCTTCCTCTTCCCTGAGGTCTGCGGCGTCCGCGATGACCTTTGCCTCGAGATGACCGGGCAGCGGATCGTAGCGGAGGAAGTCAAGGGTGAACGTCCCGCGTCCCTGAGTGGATGATCTCATGAAGGCGGTGAAGTCCTGCATCTCTGCTTCCGGAACTTCTGCTTCAACGAGCATCAGTCCGTCGTCTGTGGGGTTCATGCCGAGAACACGGCCGCGGCGCTTCGTGACTTCACTCATGATATCGCCGGTGTTGTCGTTGGGCACATATGCCTTGAGCGTGCAGATAGGCTCAAGCAGAGTGGGCTTCGCCTGTGCGCAGGCTGCCTTGTAGGCAAGACGCGCTGCGGACTTGAAGGCGACTTCCTTGGAGTCGACGGGGTGATACTTTCCATCGTACAGTGTCGCGCGGAATCCGACCATCGGATATCCTGCGAGAACGCCGTGAAGCATCGCTTCCCTGATTCCCTTTTCAACGGCGGGGATGAATTCCTTCGGAACCGTTCCGCCGACGACTGCGTTGACGAACTCGAAATCTTCTCCGGGGAGAGGCTCGAATCTCATCTCAACGACACCGAACTGGCCGGCGCCGCCGGACTGTTTCTTGTGCTTGCCTTCCGCTTCGGCTGTTCCGCGGATGGTCTCGCGGTAAGCGATCCTGGGAGCCTGCAGGCCGACTTCAACTCCGAACTTGGATTTGAGCTTGCCTACCACGACTTCGAGGTGCTGCTCGCCGAGGCCGGAGATGATCTGTTGGCTGGTCTCGCTGTTGACGTGATATGAGACTGTCCTGTCCTCTTCCAGGAGCTTCTGGATTCCGGAAGAGATCTTTCCCTCGTCGCCCTTGTTCGCGGCGTAGATGGCCATGGACATGGTGGGCTTCGGGAACTCTATGGACTTGACGTTGAAGATCTTGTCTGCTTCGCAGAGAGTATCTCCCGTGTGGGTGGATGTGAGCTTCGTTACGGCTCCGATATCACCTGCGGAGATCTCTTTCGTATCGACCTGCTTCTTGCCTCTGATGACAAGGAGCTTGCCGGGTCTCTCGGATTCGCCGCTGGCGGCGATGACGGGAGAACTGGAATCTGTGAGTTTTCCAGAGAGGACCTTGACGAATGAGAGCTTTCCGACGAACGGGTCGGCAACGGTCCTGAATACGTACGCGACCAGAGGTCCGTTCTCATCGATATCGAGCTTGACGGCATTTCCGTCCTTGTCTGTCACTTCATAGTCTTCCTCATCGGAAGGAGCGGGCATGAGCGCTGAGAAATACTTCAGAGCAAGATCGATGCCCTCGCGGGTGATGCTGTCTCCGGCAATGACGGGATAAAGCGTTCCGGCCTTTGTTCCCTTCTTGATTCCGCCGATGAGCTCATCGTGCGTAAAGGGCTCTTCTGCGAAGAACTTCTCCATGAGATCGTCATCGACTTCGGCGACTGCTTCGTTGATGTCGTTCATCAGTTCGTCGATATATCCGTTGGTATCCGGCACGGGCACCTCTGTGGGCTTTCCGTCCGTATATGTGTAAGCTTTGTTCTCCAGCAGGTCCACGAAGACCGTGGGCTTGCCTTCCTCGATAACGGGCAGGACTACAGGGCAGACTCCGGAACCGAAGTGATCTTCGAGATCCTTGAATGTCTTTCTGAAGTCAGCGTTCTCAACGCTTGTGCTTCCCACGAAGAACATGATGGAGCGCTTGTTGTTCTTGGCGAGCTTGAATGCCTTCTCTGTGCCGACGCTGACTCCGCTTCTTGCGGAAAGGACAACGGCAACACCTTCTGCTGCCTGAACGCCCTCATACATTCCCAGTTCGAAATCGAACAGGCCGGGAGCGTCGAGGAGATTCATCTTGACTCCGTTGTACTCCAGAGGAGCAACTGCGAGCGAGATGGATGCCTTGCGGCGGATCTCTTCATCTTCGAAGTCCATGACTGTCGTTCCGGCTGCTACGGAACCAAAACGGTCAGAGGACTTGGTGAGGAACAGAAGCGCTTCGGCAAATGATGTCTTACCGGCAGAGCTGTGTCCGGCAAGCAGGATATTGCGGATCTTTTCCGGTGCGAATCCCATTAAATGATTTCCCCCTAAATATTGATGTACCTTATCTGGTTTGTTTGCAACATTTAAATTCTATCATAACGGCAGGACAATTCAAATACCTTTTTAGCGTATATGTCCTGTGCCGGTTATTTTATCGCTATCACGATCAGATGGATGATGCTCCAGATCACCTGGAACATAGCCACAGAGAGTATGCTCACGGTATCGAGTCCCCCGACGAGCGCCAGTACTGCCGCGAGCACGGTGCCCACCGCCATGCCGGCAAGTCCGACTACAGATGATGTGTCAGCGCCGGAGATCAGGTCGTTGCAGCCTATCTGTCCCTTGAGGAAGGCGCCGACAGAGCCGACGTGAGTCAGTGAAGACGGGCTGTGGATGGTGTACTCGGTCATCCTCGCAAGTTCCTGCATCGAGCTGTCTCTCACCATGGTGACCATCGACTGAGGTATCCCGTACATCCTGGATATCTTCTCGGGCGAGATGATGAAGTCCCTGGTCCTGACGATGATGCTTATGTCGTTCTTGACGAGTCCGTCAAGCATGCGCTTCATTTCCTCGTCGGGAGAATAACCGACGACGAACATCGCGTACAGCTTTCCGGCGACCGCGAGATATATGGCGTCCCTTGTTGAGGATTTTGTGTATCTGTCCTCATAGTCTCTCGACGGGACTTCGATGTCATGTGATTCCAGCATCTCCCTTCTGCCGACCAGGATACGGTTCTGATCGACCCAGAAGCTGAATCCGAGCCCTTCCTCATAAACGACGCTGTCCGTGTCGAAGAGCATGTCCGTCTTGCCCTGAATGACCTTCAGGAACATGTGCGACATGGTGTCGCATGAGTGGATGAGCACCGAGGCGGCATACAGGATGGCCTGATCGATCCTCTCCTTCTCAAAAGTCTTTATCCCGTGCAGAAGCACCTTCTCCCTTGGGAACAGTTCTCTTCCCTCGAGCACCACGCAGTTCGCGCTGGCAACATCTTCAGCCGCCGCATATCCCGGAACTACGGCGCCTATCCTGTTGAGCTTGAGCTGAAGCTTGTGGATCGGCAGTTCGAACATCAGCGAGGACATGAACGGAGCGCTTATCGCCGCCGCAAGTGCCGATACTCTGACAGCTTCGGCTGCAGAGAGATCCTTCACAAAGTAGGAGATGACTCCGAGCGCTGCGCATATGAGAGCGGCGATCGGTTCGACTTTTCTCGTCTTGTTGAAATCCGCATCATCAGTATCGCAGTAATCGGCGAACCTGTCGGTATATCCGGTCCTGTGGCTGATCAGGATTCCTGTCGAAGACTTCGGCAGGTCGTTTGAAAGCATCTGCACGACCGACTGATCCGTCACGACGGTAGATGCGTATTTCTGGGGATTCTCAGAGACAGAACGGAAGTTCTTGTTATCCCTGAACGCCTTGAGCATCGCCCCGATATCGCACATCAGAAGGGTGACGGAGGCTATGACAGCGGAATATCCCTTCTCGGGATAGGAATCCGCAGCTATGCATACCACCGGCTCAGCCAGAGCAAGCAGTGATGAGAATCCCGCCAGCGAGGTGAGCTTCGGTTTAGAAGTGAACATCGCCGCTATTCCCGGGAACACCGTTTTCCAGTTTGCCGCGATGGCGGCAGCCATGCAGACCGCAGTGACGATGGAAGCGGTCCTGCTGTTGCCGGTCCCTTTGATGAATCCGATATACGCGAATGCGATGATCACGATCGCTGCCACAGCACTGATGACGCAGGCGATCACGGATGAAGTGATCCTTCTGGAAAGCAGGTCGTACAGCGCATCAGGGTTCTCTTCCCTGTCGGTCCCACCGTCGCTCTCATCGAGATTGTTTATCTCATCCACATGAAGCTTCCTGCGGTTCTGTTTCTTGGTATCCTTGTGCTCGACAATGACAGTGTCTCCGAAGAGCTCACGGAAGTTGTCGTCCAGGCTCTCCCTGATGTTTAGGATGCCCTGGGTCGTGCTGTCCTTCTGCTTGTCGTCCAGGCGGAGGCTTCCTGTCGCCTCCGGATCCTCCTGAGGTCTCGCCGATTCAGGTATCTGATCGTCGTCGAGCTGGGGGATCACGTTGAACGAGGCCGTCTTTTCGCGGAACAGAGGGTGATCCTCTACGCCGGAGCGTGTGAAATCAGCGTCATCCTCATCATTTTCATCCACGGACCCGTCGCTTTCGGTGCTCTGTCCGAGGCTGAATTCGCCGGTATACTCCGTCGTGACAGCATCGAAACTTCCGGTCAGCTGTTCGCTGATGGACCTCAGGTTCCTGGGTTCCTGTACGTCCGTCTCCGCCGTTCCTGCTGCGTCTTCTTCAGTTTCATTCTTCAGTTCAGAGAGATCGGGCACCTCCTTGGTAGGCGCATCCGCGGAAACTTCCTCCTCTGAAGCGGTCTCCTCCTGCCTGTTTGCAGAATTGAGCGATTCAAGGATGCTCGTCACGGAAGGTACGGAGACCGCCGCCGGTTCCTCCGCCTCGGCAGAATCCGGATCCTTGCCCTCGATCTCGGCCTTTTTCCTTCTGATCTCCGCTAACAGAGAATCGATATCATATCTGTTGTCAGCCAAATTAATATCCTCCATCAAGAGATTCGCTGTCTGACTATCTCATATATCACCGCACTGGCCGCAGCCGATGCGTTGAGTGAATTGACCTGTCCGAACATGGGAAGAGACACCACACCGTCGCACACCTCTCTTACCAGCCTGGAAACTCCGAACCCCTCCGATCCTATGACCATGGCGATGGGTCCCGTAAGATCGGTGTCATAGCAGTAGGGACCTCCCATATCGGCGCAGAAGCAGAACACTCCCGCCTTCTTGAGTTCCCTGATGGTGTTCACTATATTGGTCACCCGGCAGATCGGTATATGACTGCAGGCTCCGGCTGAAGTGCGGTGTACCGTGGCGTTTACTCCGGCCCCCCTGCGCTTCGGGATTATCACTCCGCTCACTCCGGCGCACTCGGCAGTCCTGAGTATCGCGCCAAGATTGTGCGGATCCTCGATCCCGTCGCATATGACTATGAACGGTGCTTTTCCGGATTCCCCGGAAGCATTCAGTATGTCGCTGAGCGGGACATAATCGCAGAATGAAGCACTGACCGCGACGCCCTGATGACGATCGCTTCCGCATATGCGTGTGAGCTTCTGTGACGGCACCGTCTTTATTACCGCGCCGCTTCCCGCAGCAAGCGCTCTGTAGAAGGAGATGTCCTTCTCGGAGGTCTCGCTGCTGACGAACAGTGTATCCGCATGTCTTCCGCTCCGGAGAAATTCGGTGACGACATTTCTGCCGTACAGAATGCCGTTTTCCTCTTCGGCCTGCTCTTTTTTTATGCTCTTAGTATCATTTGTTCCCATGCGTGTGATTATACCACAAAGAAGCGCATTAGTTGATTATTAAATAGCGTTTTCCATATACTTTTAACAGATTGTTGTGAATTGTCCGGGACAGGAGTACTTTTTATATCCGCTTCTGTCATTGCCGCTCACCCGAAACAGCGAGGAAACTGCCGGCCGCCGGACAGGAGACGGTCAGATTACAGACTGTATTCTGTTTTATTCACGTTTTTTCTGTCGAAAAGTCTGTTGAAGATGTTGAAAAGTCCCTTGTTTAGGTAGTTTCTGCAGCTGTGAACGATGCATAAACGGTTGAAAACGAAGAATAAAACTCACAGACAAAATAACAGACTGGAATCAAATCAGAAAGAAGGCGGAGCTCACACGTGGAGACAGTATTTCACATCTCTGGTTTCTCACTTTCCAACACCCTCAGCTGCGGTCAGTGTTTCAGGTTCAGGCAGGACGGGAGCGGTGTATTTACGGGCGTAGTCGGAGACCGCAGGATCATCCTGAGACAGGAAGGCGACGACGTGATCGCTGCCGACTGTTCCGGAGACGATCCGACCTGGATCGGCGACTATCTCGGACTCAGCGAGGATTACAGCGCCATCAACTCACAGCTCTCAGCCGACAAAAAACTCGCCGAGATCACGGCTTTATGCGGTGACATACGGATCATGAAGCAGCCCTTCTGGGAGACTCTGGAGAGCTTTATCATATCCCAGAACAACAACATACCGAGGATACAGAAGATAATCGACAGGTTCTGCGAGCTGTTTGGCAGAGACATGGGCGGATACCACGCTTTCCCCCTCGCGGAGGATGTGGCCGTTCTGCGGGAGGATGACCTTGCGGAGCTTCACTGCGGCTACAGAGCACCGTATCTCATCGACGCAGCGCGCAGGGTGGCATCCGGGGAGATAGACGAGTGTATGCTCAGAAAACTGCCGCTGGACGACGCACGCAGCAGCCTCATGACAATCAAAGGCGTAGGCCCCAAGGTCGCCGACTGCACCCTGCTGTTCGGTCTGTACAGACTTGACGCATTTCCAAGGGATGTATGGATCAAGAGGGCCATGGCTCAGCTCTTCCCCGGCGGACTTCCGGAATGCGCCTCACGATATGCCGGCATTGCCCAGCAGTACATATTCCACTACGCCAGAAACGAAGGAATGCTGGACAGGGATTGATGCAAAGTGACCGAAAATGCGCTGCAAGTTTGTCACTTGTGCGATTACACAAGCAGACGATGTTTGAAGTATGATAGATGTAACAAAAAAACGAACGGTTATGGAGGTCAAGTAAATGCGCTACAAGCACTTTAACTCAGCAAACGCTGATATCTCCGCGATGTGTATAGGCACCTGGCCCATGGGAAACACATACGGTGAGATCACCGTGGAAGACAGCATAGATGCCATCCATGCGATGGTGGACAACGGAGTCAACATCCTCGATACCGCTCCGGATTACGGTGCCGGATATTCCGAGACCGTAGTCGGAAAGGCTCTCAAGGAACTGGACCGCAGCAAGATCTTCGTGGCGACGAAGGTCGGCGCCGCAAGGACCACCCTTAAGGCGGTCCGCACGGAAGCTTTCTATGCCCGTGACGGCAGGTACGAGAACGTTCTCTATGAATGCGAACAGTCCCTGAGGAGACTCGGGACCGACTACATCGACTTCTACTTCGTGCACTGGCCGGATCTCGACACGCCGTTCTCCGAGACGATGGAAGCCATGAAGACCCTCAAGAAACAGGGAAAGATCCGGTTCGTAGGTCTCAGCAACTTCCAGAAAAACCAGATAATCGAGTGCCAGAGAGTATGCCAGATCGACGCGATCCAGCCTCCTTATTCGATGGTCGTCAGGAGAGACGAGGAACTGCTCAAGTGGGCAGCGGCAAGCCGGCTCAACACCTTCACATACGGCTCCATCGGCGGCGGCATCCTCTCCGGAGCGTTCCGCACCGAACCGACATTCGAGCAGAGGGATCCCAGGAACTATTTCTATCCCTTCTTCAAGGAGCCTCATTTCAGCAAAGTCATGAAGGTGGTCGATGTCCTCGACAGGATAGGCGAGGAAGTCGGAAGGCCGACGGTCCAGGTCGCGATCAACTGGCAGACCCAGAAGGATTACGTATCCACTGCCATGGTCGGCGTGAGGAACAGAAAGGAAGCCGAGATGAACTGTGCCGCGTTCGACTGGATGCTGAGCGACGAACAGATCAAGCTCATCGACGACGCCATAGCGGAGAACATCGACTTCGACGGATCCGATCCCAGGATAAACGGACCCAGGAGATAACAATTAACTGCAAACAAAAACGGGGCTCCTGCCCCGTTTTTTTATTTGTGTCTGATATGACCGGCTGCCGGTTCGGAGATAGCAGCCCCTATCAGCGATATAGTGTCTGTGGGAAGCATGCTCTCCATCCCGAAAATCTCTGCGGCGAGGTCCCCTGCTATGCCGCAGACCAGTGCCGCTTCGGACGCCACATCGAGAGGATCACTGAATCTGCACATGAATCCGGCACAGACTCCTGCCAGCACGTCCCCGCTGCCTCCTCTGGCCATTCCGGGATTGCCCGCAGTATTGAGTCTTACATTTCCGTCCGGAGCTGCAGCGGCAGACACATGATCCTTGAGCAGTACCCATATGCCGTATTCTGAAGCGAATTCCGACGCCGTCTCGGCAAGTCTGCTCTTTATCTGCTGGATCCCGATACCGGTAAGTCTTGACATCTCCCCCACGTGGGGCGTTATCAGTACGGTAGCCTGTGTCTCCCTGAGAAGATGCTTTACCTTGCTGAGCGCAAACAGTCCGTCCGCGTCTATCACGAGCTTTCCGGAATAGTCCGTGAGTATTCCGGAGAGTATCTGCGCGATGTCACTGCTCCTGCCTATTCCCGGTCCGAAAAGGACGCAGTCCTTGTCCTTTATGAACTCCATGATCTCGCCCGCGGAAGCCGCGGATATGTGTCCGTCCCTGTCCTGCAGCGGACGTACCATTGCCTCCGTGAGCTTCGTCTCATATACCTCGACCAGGCAGTCTGCGCACGCGATGGTGACCAGCCCCGCACCCGACCTGAGACATGCCTTGGTGCACATCTCACCTGCGCCGGCCATGCCTCTGCAGCCGGCGATTATGCCTACTCTTCCGTAATCGCCCTTGTTTGAATCGGAGCTGCGTTTTGGGAAAGGCAGATGCTCGGTTATATACTTTGTCTGCATGTCTGGATCTCCGTTCCTTGCAGTTTACGGCATGTAAAGTTATTCTACCTTACATGCCGTTTTTCCTTTTATTTAGCCTCGTTTATGGCTTCTTCTTCGTTCTCTGTGCCCGCGAGATGGTTTACCCGTATCAGCCACTCACTGAGGCGGTAGCTGATCGCTTCAGCAAGCACCAGCAGCTTGCAGGAGAACCACGGGACCATCATCTCACCCTTGTTTCTGACTACGGCCTTGACCACTGCCCTTCCTACCGTATCCGGATCACCCTTCGGTGTTATGCCGGGACAGTCGACGTGTCTGATCTGAGGTGTATCCATCCTGCTCGGATAGATGATGGAGATGTTGACGCCAGTGCCTCTCAGTTCCTGACGCATCACCTGGAAGAATCCGTTCATGGCAAATTTGGCAGCTACATATGCCGCATCCGGAGGCACTCCTTTCTTGCCGTCCATCGAGCATGTGGTGACGATATGTCCCTTTCCTCTCTGCAGCATGTGAGGCAGAACGGCGTATACGCAGTTGAGACATCCGAAGAAGTCCACCTCCATGAGCTTCCTGATCTGATCCATCCTGAGATCCTTCGCCGGACATCTCAGATATATCCCAGCATTGCAGTGGAATATATCGATGCAGCCAAGTTCTCTCACCGCCGTCTCCACGGCCGCTCTGACCGCCTCGCCGTCCGTTATGTCAGCCGTTATGACCACAGCCTGCCTTCCCAGTTTCCTGATCTCAGCCGCAGTCTCATTAAGGCGGTCGACATCCCTGGCTATAAGCGCCACATCACACCCGGCCTTTGCCAGGTTTATGGCGCTGGCTCTTCCGATGCCGCTGGATGCCCCCGTCACAGCAGCTTTCTTGCCTTCCAGACGCAGTTTTCGGCTCATTTCAGACCTCGCTTTGTATTTTTTTGATCACTCTAGGCTTCGCTCTGGATGCTGTACATCCTGGCATAGATGCCGCCCTGTTCGATCAGACCGCTGTGAGTTCCCTGCTCAGCGATCTTTCCGTCCTCCAGGACCAGTATCTCGTCCGCGTTCTTTATGGTAGACAGGCGGTGCGCGACCGCGATGATGGTCTTCTGTCCGATAAGGTCGCCTATGGCCTGCTGTATCTTTCTCTCGGTCTCGACGTCCACGGACGCCGTAGCTTCGTCAAGTATGATGATGGGCGACTTTCTGAGCACCGCCCTGGCGATGGCTATGCGCTGCTTCTGCCCTCCTGAAAGTTTGACTCCCCTCTCGCCTACCTGCGTGTCATACCCGTCAGGCATCTGCATGATATCGTCGTGGATATATGCAGCCTTGGCAGCTGCGACTATCTGATCCATGGTAGCGTCCGGGTCCGCGTAGGCTATGTTCTCACTGACCGTGCCGTTAAAGAGGAATGTGTCCTGAAGCACGGGAGAGATGTTCCTGCGCAGGCTTGAGACGGTGAGATCCATGATGTCGGTGCCGTCCAGAAGTATATGTCCCTTCTGAGGCTCATAAAAGCGCGAGATCAGCTGAGTCATGGTAGTCTTTCCGACACCTGTCGGTCCCACCAGAGCCAGCATCTTGCCCGGCTCCACGGTGAATGATATGCCGTCCAGCACCTTCTCGCCGTTCTCATATGAGAATTCGACATCATCGAACTGCACCTTTCCCCGGCAGTTCTCAATGTCTCTGGCGCCGGGTCTGTCCTTGATGCCCGGTTCTGTGTCTAGAATGGTGAAGACGCGCTCCGCTCCGGCCATGGACTGCTGCATGTTCTCCATCAGTGTCGCTAGGCCTGCCACGGGCTGATAGAAGAGACCCAGATAAAGCAGGAAAGACACTATATCCTCCACGTCCACCCTGCCCTGATAGGCCATGATGCCGCCTACTGCCACGACCAGCACCGTGCCCAGCGACGAGATGAACTCTATCGTGGGGTGGAATATCGCGCTGGACCTTAGCGCAGCGAGCATCGCCGTCACATGCTGGAACACTTTGTCCCCGAATTTGACGGTCTCAAAGTCCTCCTTTCCGAAGGACTGTATCTCGTGCACACCGGACAGGTTGTCCTGGAGCTTGCCGCTCAGCTCGCCCTCCTTCCTTCTGGATGCCCTGAAGAGCGGCTGTACCTTCTTGGAGAAGATTATTCCGCTTATTAGGACCAGAGGGATCGGAAAGCATGTGAACAGCGCCAGTCTCACATTGATGGACAGCAGGATCAGGAGCACACCGGTAAATGTGACGAAGTTGGTCATCAGGTCAGGGATGATATGGGCATAGAGCAGCTCGAAGTCCCTTGTATCGTTGATGACGCGGCTCATAAGGTCTCCGGTTTGCTTGTCGTGGAAGAACGAGAGATCGAGCCTCTCCATCTTGTCATAGACTTTCCTGCGGACATCTCCGACAAGGTACCAGGCAGCCCTGTGAGCCATATAGTTGCTCAGAAACCGGAAGACGACCCTGAGAAGATACAGGAGCAGTATCTCCACCGTGAGCAATCTTATGGTCTTAAGGTCGGCTTCCTGAACGCCGCGGCTCACTATCCCCGTCAGCGCGGAAAGCACTCTGGGAGAAGTGAGGTTGACAGCCGTGAGCAGCAGGGTCGACGTGATCGCGATGACATAATAGAAGCGGTACCTTACCGCCTCCCTTGATAATCTGAACAATAACTTCATGAATACGGTAAACCTCAAAAATGACGATCGTTTTTTAGATTATTATACACTGACGCAAGGTCCCTGAGAAACGACGTTCAGACTATCCTGCTCCTTGTTCCGCCCTGTTTGAACGAGCGTATGTTCTCGACTATATCGGCAAGGCAGCGCTTCCTCGCCTCGAAAGATCCCCAGGCCATATGCGGCGTGAGGCATACATTGTCCCTTTCCTTTATCCTTGCGAACGGATGAGTCTCCGGGAAAGGCTCACGGCTGTATACATCCACTCCGAGCCCTGCTATCCTTCCCTCCTCCAGCGCCACGGCCAGGGCTTCTTCATCCGTGACCGCCCCCCTTGCCACGTTCACGAAGATGCAGTCTTTCTTCATGCGGGCTATCATCTCCCTGGAGAACGCTCCCCTTGTTCCGTCATTGAGCGGAAGGTGCACCGAAATGATGTCCGAACGCGTGCACAGTTCCTCAAGCGTGACACATTCGGCATCTTCTGCCGGTTCTCTCTTGTAGACGATCACGCGGCATCCGAGCGCCTCCGCTATAGCTCCTACCTTACGCCCGATATTGCCGTAGCCGGCGATCCCCCATGTCTTTCCTGCCAGTTCATGGACCACAGGCACCAGGATGTTGGCAACTCCGCCGGCCGTATATCTGCCGCTTCTTACCGCAGATGTGTACTCCGGCAAATGGTCCGCCAGATAAAGCACCATCGCGGCGGTAAGCTGCGCCACGCTGTCGGTGGAATATCCGACCACATTGCAGACTGCGATGCCATGCTGTCTGCAGTACTCGGTATCGACATTGTCGTATCCCGTCGCAGCCACGCATATCAGCTTAAGAGACCCGCATCTGCAGAGCGAATCTCCTCTCAGCTTTACCTTGTTGATCACTGCCGCATCGCAGCCTTCAAGGTGTTCCGGTATCTGTTCTTCGGAAGTATTGTAATAAACTCTGACCTCATCCCCGTCCTCCGACAGCGGAGAAAGATCCAGATCATCTCCCAGTGTGGACGAATCCAGAACAGCTATCCTCATCTCTTTTTACCTCATATTCCTTTTTTCAAAATTATAGCACCAAAAAAGAGCGGCAGTTCCCTGCCGCTCTTTATCGTATGGATCGTTATTTGAGGCCTTCTGCGACGGCGACAGCGCAAGCGACTGTGGCGCCGACCATGGGGTTGTTGCCCATTCCGATCAGACCCATCATCTCAACGTGGGCGGGAACGGAGGAGGAACCTGCAAACTGAGCATCACTGTGCATGCGTCCCATGGTATCGGTCATTCCGTAGGAGGAAGGACCTGCGGCCATGTTGTCGGGATGCAGCGTGCGGCCTGTGCCGCCGCCGGATGCGACTGAGAAGTACTTCACGCCGTTCTCTGTGCACCATTTCTTGTAGGTGCCTGCCACGGGGTGCTGGAACCTTGTCGGGTTGGTGGAGTTGCCGGTGATGGATACACCTACGTGCTCCTTCTTCATGATGGCAACGCCTTCCGGAACGTTGTCCGCACCGTAGCAGCGTACGTCAGCGCGGGGTCCCTTGGAATAAGGAACGCGCTTGACTTCCGTCACTTCCTCGGTGTAGGGATCGAACTCGGTCTCGACATATGTGAAGCCGTTGATCCTGGAAATTATCCAGGCAGCGTCCTTTCCGAGGCCGTTGAGGATGACCTGCAGGGGGTTCTTGCGGACCTTGTTGGCGTTCAGGGCGATCTTGATGGCGCCTTCCGCTGCCGCGAAGGACTCGTGTCCCGCGAGGAAGCAGAAGCAGCTGGTCTCCTCTGAGAGGAGCATCTTGCCGAGGTTGCCGTGTCCGAGACCGACCTTGCGGTTCTCAGCGACTGATCCGGGGATGCAGAATGACTGCAGGCCGATGCCGATGTTGGCGGCTGCCGTTGCAGCGGACTTGTCACCGGTGCGTTCGGCTTCCTTGATGGCGATCGCGCAGCCGACCGTATATGCCCATTTCGCATTCTCGAAGCAGATGGGCTGTGTCTCCTGGACTATGTTGTATGCATCTACACCGTATTTGTCGCAGATCTCTTTGCACTCATCGATGGAGGAGATTCCATAATTTGCAAGAACGCCGAGGATCTTGCTCTCGCGTCTTTCATAACCTTCAAACTGTGCCATTATTATGTACCTCCTTATTCTTTGCGCGGA
>JAEEGL015437744.1_pt1 | contig 47334 bp, 35 predicted proteins | sample 9134231 | NCBI WGS metagenome assembly JAEEGL01 (sample SAMN16246548, study PRJNA631951) | gut metagenome | biome: gut microbiome; feature: rumen; material: fiber-attached | host: Bos | place: Iran: Karaj | collected 2018-10
AAGTTGATCGACCATATTGGGCTGGAATTTTCGAGAATGCAATCGGTAGAAGAGATCGCGAAACGGTTGCTCGATAATGAAGAAAAAACGAAGACTTTAAGAGAACAGCTCGAACAGGCGCAAGTAAATTATAAGAACTTGCAAACCAAAACCGATGGTATCCAAAAGCAGTTCGTTGCCGTCCTTGGTGTTTTTGCATCGATCATTATGGCATTCAGCGGCGGACTTTCTTTTACAAACGCTGCACTGAGTGTTATTGAGAACGCGAATATTTTCAAATTAATCGCCGTTTCCCTGGCGGTCGGTCTTGTGCTTATCAATACATGCTACGGACTTTTTTACTGTCTCGATCATTTCATGAACGGTAATGAAAAAAGTGGAAATTTTAAACCGCTTTGGAAAATCAATGTAATACTGCTTGCGGCTATTCTTTGTTTTGCTCTTTGTGCCGTCTGGTACAATCGCTACGCTTCTGAATTTTATCGCGGAATATCTCAAATTTAAATCTCCGACACCGTTTTAAAGTGCATTTTGCAAAATTTCGGCAAATTATCGCGTCCATGCTGTTCGATCAAACTTCGAAGTGCCGTTTTTACGTTCCCGCCGGCACCCTTCGGTAAGATAATACCCGCTTCGTTACTCAGTTTTTTCAGTTGTCGTACGTAAGTGGCGCGCGCAATGACGGAAGCTGCCGCCACGACGGGATCGCTCTCCGCACGAATGCGCTGTTGCAGGGTAAAATTTTCCGAAAAACCGTCATTTTTGAGATATTTCTGCACTAACTTTGCCGTGCAAAACTGATCCAAAAGCCCTTCTCGTATCTGACGCCGTTTTAAAGCATTTTGCAGTGCCTGTGCGTGAAACCATGCAAGCAGTTCGTTTAAATTGCCGAATTGCCGATAGAGCGCGTTGTATTTCTCCATTTCCGCGAAAGCAATTTCGATGACGACATTTTTCGGTTTCCGCACCAGCTTTTCCGTTTCGAACAACCGTTCGTCGTTGCCGATCGATTTGCTTTCTTTTAGATCGTTTTGGAGCCAAAAGTCGACCGCTTCACCGTCAGCGATTACACAAGCCGTTACCAACGGACCGAATACATCGCCTTTGCCACTTTCGTCCAAACCCGCGTGCGGATGAAACCACTCGGGATGCTCAATTTTTTCCAAGCCGAATTGTAATTTTTTCGTAATGTTCGGTTCCAGAACGTTCAGGATAAAAGCTTCCGTTTGCTTCCCCTGTACCACCAACTTCCCGCTTTTGTAGACGACCACATTAACATCTTCACCGCGATAGGCATAAGAGGCATAAGTTACGTCATAGAACCTCCAGCCGTGCGTTTCGCACCAATCCGCCAAGGCGTCCGATTGCTTTGCCGTCAGCGGTAAAGTGTAAAGCGTCAGCGGTTGGAAAGAAGCCACAGAAACATCGTCGGTTCTTCAACCGACGTCAATTTGCGAGTGAATAAAAAACACCCTATGCCCGTCCGAGATAGGAGCCGTCGGCGGTGCTGATGCGAATCTTATCGCCCGTTTTAATGAACAGCGGAACCTGCACGCGCATGCCTGTTTCAACCGTCACGGGCTTTTGGGCATTGCTCGCCGTATCGCCGCGCAGACCTTCTGAAGCCTCTTCGACTTTCATCTCAATCGACGCCGGTAACTGCAACTGCACCGGTTTATCTTCCGCGAACAGTAACGAATACGATGTTCCGGGAATTAAATAACCGCGCTGTTCATTCAATAATTTTGCCGACACTGCCACATCATCATAGGTATCGGGATCCATGAAGTGAAATCCTTCTTCATCTTCGTAGGAGTACTCCAATGATCTGGATTCGACGAAGCAGAAAAAGATCGTGTCGTTGGAATGATATTTATTCTGCGTCGAAACCCCCGTCATCAAGTTGCGCAACGTGACCTGAATGAACCCGGCTTGCCGCCCCTGCATGCGATGCTCCACCTCCGTTACCATATGCGGTACGTTTTGGTAGAGAATGACATTCCCTTTGCGAATGTTCGTCGCCGGACCTTTATCTTGCGTTGCCATATGAAAATTTACTCGGGCTTGAAAATCTACCTAGGCTTCCGGTTTTGTTTTCGGCAAACCGAGCACGCTGCGCCCTTCCTTCCACTGACCGCGCTTCTTCATCAACGCGATGCGATCGTAACGCTTCAAAACCGTTTGACTCGCGCCCGCACTCGCCGCACTCTTCTTAAAACTGGCATGTTGTGACATAAAAATCCCGCTTTTCTACGAAAAACTGGAGCCGAGGATGAGATTCGAACTCACGACCCACGCATTACGAATGCGTTGCTCTACCGGCTGAGCTACCTCGGCATCCATGCTCCTATTTGGCAGTCGTTTAACCGCATCGTCAAGGGAAAATGAAAAACTTGACACTGGCGGTGAAATTTTTGTTAGCTGGGCTAATAAAGACGGGAGGTCAGTATGTATTCACGGATGACTGGAAAAGCAAAAGTCGTGGTGGCGGTACTCGGGTTGGTTCTGAGTGCCTTGGGTTTGCGAGCGGAGGGATTTGACATCTTTTACTACAAAAATCACACTCGCGGCTTCTCGGAGCTTTGTGAACATATTGCCGGTTTAGCCTGGTTAAATGGGGTGGCAATCATTAATCATTGGAACCATGCATCTGCGGATTCTTCATATACAGGTGTTTTGTACGGTAAACGTCACGGCGAGATGTGGAAGTATGAAGGCGAGCTCATTTCCCTGTCTGAGGATGGGAAAGTCGGTGTCAAAGTCGCGCAAGCGATTACACCCGAAACCGTAGGCGCGGAAAATATACGGAAATATCTGGAGTTTTTTTGTAGTCCGCGTTTTGCGCGGGTATTTTTTCCGAAGAAGATGCTCGAACGGTTACCCGGGAGACCATCTCGAGGCAGGTTGTGTTGCGACGTTACGCAAAAGAAACTTAAAAAGGGCAGTCCGGCGTTTGTGGATTTCGGAAAGTATACTCTCATCTTGGTAAGGTATGAAGAGATGCTCTCGGGGTGTTTTTTTGAAATAATATATTGCTTTAAGGCGGATGGGTCTTTTGCGGGATGGTATCCTACCAGACTTATGGCGGAATGGATGGCTCGCATCCGTGAAGGCAAAATTCCCAATGAAGAAGAAAGGCTGGAGGCTTGTCAAGAGTTTTCCAATTTTGGTTATGAAGTGAGTCATACTCTCGGCATAAAGGATTTCGAGTAAGGTTGTGTTTTTGCAGAGGTTCTCGAATAAAAAAACGAGGAGTATGTATTGTTGTGTTTTTTCGAGAAGTGTTCGGGAAGGCGTTTTGTGGGACAGCCCCTCTCTCTGTCAAAGTATTAAACAGGCTTTGTCGGGCGTCCGAATTTTTTCAGTTCTTCCGTTAACAGCTCCGCGACCGAGAAAATTTCCGTAAATTTCCCATCTTGAATAATCTTTCTTGTATCGGTTTCGACCAATTTATCCAATTCCGCTGTTTTCAGGCGTTCCAAAACGATGATGGAGGTGACGCCGTGTGTGACCATACCGATGATGTGTTGTGCGCCTGCTTGTTTTAAATGCTTTGAAACCGTAATCAACGTACCGCCGGTGTCGATGCGGTCGTCGATGATATAAATGTCCTTCTCGCGTACGTCGCCGTGAAAATTCGCGAATTTGAGTGTTCCGTCCGACAAACGCTGTTTATCGACCCAACCGAAGTCGAAGTTTAGTATTTTCGCGAGCGATTGTACGCGCGACAAGGCACCGCGATCGGGTGCAAATAAAAGAATTTCATCCGTTTTTTCCGTCCGTTTTCTCAAAAAATTCGCAAACAACGCTTCGGTCGACAGGTTAAAAGTTGGTAACGGGAAGTCATCGATTTGTTTCGGTGTATGAATATCGACGGTTACCAGCCGATCGGCTCCTGCGGTTTTGAAAAGTTTTGCAATCAATTTCGGCGGAATGCCGCATCCGTTCTGTATTTCCCGATCCTGCCGTGCGTACGGGTAACAGGGAAAAACGACCGTGACTGTCTTTGCATCCGAAGTTTTTGCCGTATCGATGATACGTAAGGTTTCAAAAATGCTCGCATCGGGTTGTTCGGTGATGGTTTGAAAGATAATCACTTCTTTGCCTGCAACCGTTATCGGCAGTCGGAGCCGTGTTTCGCCGTCATCGAAGATTTTTTTATACACGGAAACGGCTTCGCATCCGAGCAAATGCGCGACTTCGGTTGCCAATGAGGAAGATTGTGATCCGACAATGAAAGCATACGGCGATTTTTCTTCGATCATTTCTTACGGTTTGACTTTATTATTGCCCGCAGTATGACCCGCGTAAGCAAAAAATGTGCTTTTGTGGAAAGTATCGGGCGACAGCTCTTTATTTGGCAACAGTTGCGGTTTGAGTTCGGCTTTTGAGGCGAAACTTTCGGCAATTTTTTCGAAAAAAACAAACATTCGAAAAAAACGTTATTTTTAACTTGACCTCTCTCTCTCTCTCTCTCTCTAATGGGGACGTTATGTTGCAGTCGGGTAAAAAGTGGTCGTTGTTGTTGGGTTCGTTCTGTGCGGTTTCCGCGGCTTTTGCGGATGCGGGTGCGGACGAAGAGAACGGTGTTACGTATGAGGCAGAGAAGCCTTCCGTGCGTCCGTACATTATGGTTAAAGGCGGATTGCCGAAGAGCGGTTCTTACAAGATGAGCGGAAGCATATCGGTCGGCAGTATTCCCGCTACCATTCCGAACGCCGCCGCCGGTGGTGTTTATGATGTGCCCGCCGTGCTTATCGGTAAGCCGTTGCCTCTCGATATACCCGGTAATGCTCAGGAATGTAAGTGCGGGTTTATGGGATCCGAAGAGCTTGGATTTAAGTGGAAGTGGGTGCGTTTGGGTTTGGAGCTCGGGTATATGCAAACCAACACAAAGGTTGACGGTTTATCGAAGCTTTTGAATTTGGATACGCCGACAAAAGTGAGGAATTACCTGAATGCAAAATTAGGGGGCGGTTTTGCGATTCCCATTGGCGTGACGGATGTTGAGTTAATTACGGCACTCGATGGGATTATCAAGGCTAAGGGGTACGGTGACAGTTGGGATGCTCTGAATACCAAAATTCGTTTCCACCAGCCCTTCGGCGCGGTTAATTTGACGTTGGATGTACCGTTGAATAAATACTTTACGGCGTATATCGGTGGCGGTCTGGGTGCCTGTTACGATGTCGGTATTTTGTACCTGAATAACCAGGAAAAATTGGTATGGCGCAAAATGAAAAAGCTGTACCAAGGCTTTGCGGGTATCGGTGTGAACATTTCCGAAGGTTGGAGCCTGCGCGCCGGTTATCGTCTGATGCGTATTGATAACAAGCGTTACACCATGAAGAAAGATAACCAGGAAATTGGTATCGAAGGCGGCGGTACGGCGAAGGGTTTTGAAGTCGCGTTGATGTATCATTTTTAAACAGTTTTCATATTCATAAGCAGGAATACCCGTCAAACGACGGGTATTTTTGTTTTCGGAGACCGGAAAACTTGTGATGCGTGTTATTTTACCGAAACGAATTCGAACGGTTTCGAAAAAGAACGGTTGCATTACGCTCCCGTCCCTTTTTGTTCGTTTCGGATCTGTTGTTTCAACAAACAGGCGGTAATGTAAAACAACAGGCAGTCGTTTGTGGTTTTGGAAATACCCGCATCTTTAAAGAGCAAACAGTCGGTTTTATACATTTCCTATTTTCCGCTTTTCTTTTGAAAATAATGCTCCAAAAACGCTCTTGCAACAGGCGCGCACACCTGACCGCCCCAAAAGTCATCATCCGTGCCTTCCTGTTCGATTTGGATGCAGAAGGCGATCTTCGGGTTTTCGATCGGGGCGTACCCAATCATCCAACCGATATGCGTGTAACGATCGGTGTGCGCGACTTTGACCTGCGCCGTTCCCGTTTTTAACGCCGTCGGAACAAAGGAAATATAGCGTTCGCCGACTTTGCGCATGCCGTTCTTTAAAATGTCGCGGTGTGTCGACGACAGTGCCGTTTGCGGCAGGGGGGCAGACGGAGCGACACCGTCGGTTTCGATTTCGGCAAAATGCGGCGTGAAAAAAGTTTGGTTTTTCGCCAATGCCGCCGCGAAACATGCCATTTTAAACGGCGTAACCAACGTGTATCCCTGCCCGATGACCATATTCGCCGTATCGCCGGAAGCCCAGCCGTCGTGCAGTTTTTTGCGCTTCCATTGCGGCGAAGGGATACAAAGGCGGTGCGTTTCGTGCGGTAAATCAATGCCCGTCGGTCGGTCGAGACGGTAACGACACGCTTCGTCGTGCAATTTTTCGACGCCCAACCGCAGTCCGTAGTGGATAAAAAACGGATTACAGCTGAATTGAATTGCCTGCGTCGTATTGAGCAATCCGTGACCGCCGCGTTTGTGGCATCGGATGTTGCGCTGTGCAATGCGATATGCGCCCGTACAATCATACGTTGTATGTTCATCGACGACACCGTTGCGGAGCAGAGCAGACATCGAAAGTACCTTGAAAGTCGAGCCGGGCGGATACAATCCCTGTACGGCGCGATTAAACCAGGCTTCGCGCGCATTAATGTTTTCGAAAACTTCCGGCGACACAAACGGCGTCAGTTTGTTTAAATCAAATCCCGGCGTACTGGCCATCGCCAAAACGCCGCCGCTTGCGAGGTCGATGACCGAAACGGAACCTTTCTTATATTCCTCCAAAGCGCGTTCGCAAATCCGTTGCAGATCGATATCCAGCGATAACGTCAGCGATTGACCGTTGACGCTCGGAATGGAGAGCAGTTTTTGCTGTTTTTGTCCCGACGGCGTAACACGCCAAATTTCACCGCCGTTGCAACCGTTCAAATACTCGTCGTACTGTTCTTCGATGCCCGTTTGCCCTTTTTCGCGGGGCAAAAAGAACGTTCGCAGATCGTTTCCCGGCAAATGTTCCGCATCCGCATCGGGTGTTCGCGTGACGTATCCCAATACGTGGCAGGCGGAGGAGTCGTAGGGATAATGACGCACGTATTCGACGCCGACCTGAAAAGGACTTTCCGTCGGGAACAACGTCAGCAGTCGTGCATACACCGATTGCGGCAGATCGGAGGCAATTTTCAAGGGCAACAGGATGTTTTGTTGATAATGTTGCAAGAGTTTTTTGGGTGAAATTTTAAACGGAATATCTCCGACTTGGCGCGTATACGGCAACAGCGCATCGTTCACCAACGCCCACAGTTGCTCGCGTTGCAGGGAAGGCTCTTTATTTTTTTTGCAAAACAAACCGAACGGCTTACGAAACGCATTGAGATCGACGTATAAGCAATAGCTGTCGCGGTGTGTTGCCAAAATCCGTCCGTTGCGGTCGTAAATTTTTCCGCGCATGCCGGGTTGTAAAATCCGCCGCAGGCATTGGCGGTTGCCGAGTTTGTTGTACAAATAAAACTGTCCGTATTGTCGGTAGACAATGCCGATGAACAGAATGAGAAATAAAATGCCGCCGACGCATTGCAGAAATCGGATGCGTCCGAAGTTCGTTTTTTGTACGTCAAGCGGATCCACGGCGAACGGCACCATTATACAGGTGCGTTTCGGTTACGGGAAAGTCGATTTGTTGAAGCAGGAGAACGGGTTGACAAGAGCACGTTTTCCCGCAATAACCGTTTCCCGGGAATTTGTATTTTTTCAAAAAATTCGTTTTCCTGCTTGACATCCCCCCCCCCCCCCTATGATGAGAACATAAGAGCGTGTTCGTTTTTCCGAATTTTTTTGAATATCACTATGAATAAAACAATACATAAAATCACGTTATTCGGTTGCGTCGGTTTCGCAACTGCTTTACCCGTCTTCGGCGAGCCTTACTCGCTGTTGGAATTACCGCCGCAAAGGAGTACCAAAGAGGCGTTTGAAAAGTACTCGCGACCGCTGGAGGAAGTCGACAAGGATCGACTGAAAAAGCTCAGGGATTTGGGGTATAGCGACGAAAAATTTCGCGTGATTTCGTTTAATACGATTTGTGAGAGACTCAAAAAATCGGAAAAGGATTTTGAGGCGATTGTCAATGATCCCGGAACGATTTTGAATAACTATATACAATCCCGTCCGCTTCCGTTCTGCTTTTGCGATTTCGACGGGAAAGTTTATGACGTTGCTTTGCCGTTCGAGGTTGTCAAAAACCAAAAAGCCGCTTTATTGGCGTGTCTGACGGGATTTGAATGGACGAAAAAACAAAAGCAACTGTTGGCACTGTACGCTTTTTCAACGAAAGACAGATCGTCGCTGAAACTGATGAGCGGTTTTAACGGAGGGTACACTTACATTACGGTGGAAGGTAGTGTCCCTCGCTATGTTATTTATGTGTCGAATGCGTTGTTCCAGGCTCCAAGTATGGTCACGGGCGTTTTAACGCATGAAATGAAGCATGCGCTGTATTACGAGTTGGGCTTATCGGCGGATCCCGCTTTGTGTTCTTACTCGACGAAATTTATTCGAGACGTTTATCAACTTCCGCAGGGCTTTTCTTCGGGTGCCGTAGCAGAACGTACCGTGAAAGCGATTTACAATCAATGCCCCGGAATTGCTCACGATTGGCATTCGATTGAAGAAGCATGGAATGCGCTCGGATTTTGTGAAATCGACGGTACGGTGTATATCAATGAATTTGCCGATTGTGCATTGCCATACGGCGACAAGGGTTCCGAAGGTGTTTTGATCAAAGCGTTCGAGTATCACCAACCTTGTTTTACGATGCTTTCTTTCGTGTGTCGGGATTCTGCTCGTTGGAACGCGTATCTGAATCGTCAATTTGAATTGGTGAGCAAAGATTGGCGTACGGGTGCTTGGAAGAATTTTGACAAAGAAGACGAAAACAATGAAAAAGGTTCGTGTTATCTGAAAGCAATCTCCGTTTCGTTGAACATGCCGCAGTTTGGCGAAAATTGGTATCAGGGAGATAAGCGAAAAGGAGTGAAAGATCTTGTTTGTACGCAAAAAGTGTGGTTGGATACGTATTTGAAGTTGGGCGGAAGCGACGGTATGCCGTTCGAAAACGTGACCTCAACAACTGCTCCTGTATCAGAGTAACCTTGTCATTCAGAATTTTTTTTGTTTATCGAACATGAATATCAAAACAACATTGCATTATACCGCATTCTTCGGTTGCATAAGCCTTGCAACTGTTTCATCCGCCTTTGGAGAGCCGTATTCACTGTTGGAACTGCCGCCGCAGAGGAGCACCGAAGAGGCGTTTAAAAAGTACTCGCGACCGTTGGAGGAAGTCGACAAGGATCGATTGCAAAAGCTCAGGGAATTGGGGTATAACGAAACGTTTCGAGTGGTTTCGTTTGATACGATTTGTGAAGGACTCAAAAAAAGCGAAGCTTTCGGAAAGAGTGCGAGTGCGTTTGATTTTGACGGGCGTATCAAAGATTACGAAGCAGTGTTGAAAGATTGTGTAAAAGCGATCCCCTTTTCGTTTTGTTTCCGCGATACCGAGAGCAAAATTTACGATTTTCCTCCTTTGCCGGCTGAGGCGATTGAGGATAAAAAGAACGGTTTTTTGGCGTGTCTGCGTTTGAAACCTTGGTGGGAGAAATCGGAACAGGTGCTGGCACTTTATGATTTTTTGCTCAAAGATAAGGTCGAACTGAAGTTTATGGGGCAGGGTGGCGGTTTTTGTTACGTCAAAACACTTGGCAACGATCGACGTTACGTCATCCATTTTTCGGAAGATGAGATTTTTTCGCATTCTCTGTTGGCGCACGAAATGAAGCATGCGTTGTATTATGAATTAGGTTTGTCGGGAGATCCCGCCGTATGCTCTTATACGACGAAATTCATCCGCGATGTGTATCAACTTCCGCAGGACTTTTCTTCGGGTTCCGTAACGGAGCGCAGTATAGAGGCGATTTATTATCAATGTCCGGCGATTGCCATGGATTGGGATACAATCGAAGAAGCGTGGAATAAACTCGGCTTCATCGAAATAAACGGCGTTGTTTATATCAATGAACTTTCCGATTGCGCGTTGCCGTTTGACGAGAAGCGTAATACGAAGGATGGTGTTCCGACGGGGTTTTCGTATCACCGACCTCTTTTTATGCGATCGTACATTTTCGGAGATAAAGAACGATGGGGCACCTTTGTTGACAGACAGGATTTTATCCTCAACGGAGATTCCCGTACGGGCAAACGGAAGGGTTTCGATAATGAAGATAAGAGTAATGAGGAAGGTTCAAGGTATTTGAAGGCAATTTCGGTTGCATTGAAAATTCCGACCATTCCCGCCAAAGTGCAGTGGGACAGGCGTCAATCTTATTTGGATGCGGTAAAGTACGATAAAAAATGGCGTGATTTGCTGGTTCGGAAACAGGGTAACGACACGACTTCCGAAAAATAGTTACCTGATTGGGTTCGTTCGGAATTTTTTCAACGGATAAAGCAATCAGAAAAATTGCGGTTTTTTACAGCAAAAACCGGCGAACTTTTAACCGCACGGGTACAAAAACTCGTGCGGTTTTTTTATTGACCGCGTCTCGTTGACTTCCGCGGCGGTCAATCTTATACTAAATTTACAGGGTTTCGCTTATGGAGAACAAGATGGTGTATGAATTCGGGGCACGTACGGACGGGGATGCGGGGATGCGAAAGTTGCTTGGCGGAAAGGGCGCGAATTTGGCGGAAATGTCGCGTATCGGTCTGCCGGTGCCGCCCGGATTTACGATTACCACCGAAATGTGTCTGGATTATTACAAGTCCGAAAAGAAAATTAAGCCAGAATTGAAGGCGGCGATTAAGGATGCCATCAAAAACGTCGAAGCGCAGTTGCACAAAACCTTCGGCGATCCGTCCAATCCGCTGTTGTTTTCGGTGCGTTCCGGCGCGCGCGAATCGATGCCCGGCATGATGGATACGGTCTTAAATCTGGGCTTGAACGACCAAACGACGGAAGGATTTGCAAAAAAGATGAACAATCCGCGCTTTGCGTACGATTGTTACCGTCGGTTTATTCAGATGTACGGCGATGTTGTTATGAACATCGGTGCCGGAAGCGATCTGGATCCGTTCGACGAAATTTTATCCGAAGCTAAAAAGAACAAAGGCGTCAAATTCGATACCGAATTGGGTGCGGAGGATTTGAAAAACGTCATCGTCCGCTTCAAGGAGTTGGTGAAAAAGGAAAAAGGGTGCGAATTCCCGCAGGACGTATTCGAACAGCTGGAAGGTGCCGTCGGGGCGGTTTTCGGTTCCTGGTTCAATGAACGCGCCGTTTTGTACCGTCACAAGTACAATATACCGTCGGATTGGGGAACGGCGGTGAACGTTCAGTCGATGGTGTTCGGCAATGCCGGCGATACGAGTGCGACGGGCGTGGCGTTTACGCGCAATCCCGCCAACGGTATGAACGAATTTTACGGCGAATATCTTATCAATGCGCAGGGCGAGGATGTCGTAGCGGGTATTCGGACGCCGCATCCGATGGCGGATTTGGAGCGGGAAATGCCAAATGCGTATCGGGAACTGCTGGAGGTACGTTCCGTTTTGGAGAAACGTTTTACCGACATGCAGGATTTCGAATTTACCGTCGAGGACGGGCATTTGTTTATCCTGCAAACCCGAAACGGCAAACGGACGGGATTGGCGGCGGTGCGTATTGCTCTGGATATGGTGCAGGAAGGGCTCATTGACCAAAAGACGGCTTTGTTGCGCATTCCCGCCGAATCGATTGCGACGTTGTTGGTGCCGATTTTCAACGCGGACGAAAAGAAAAAAACCTCTCCCGTGACCGTCGGATTGCCGGCGGGTCCCGGTGCCGCTTGCGGGAAGATTGTTTTTACGGCGGATCGAGCGGAAGAACTTGCCAAGGAGGGCAATAAGGTTGTTTTGTGCCGTGCCGAAACCTCCCCCGAGGATTTGCGCGGCATGCTGGTCGCCGAAGGTATTCTGACGAGCCGCGGCGGTGTCAGTTCCCATGCGGCTTTGGTGGCGCGCCAAATGGGCAAAGTGTGCGTTTGCGGTGTGGGCGATGTGCGGATTGATTACGACGCGAAAACCTTATCCTGCGGCGAAACCGTCCTGCACGAAGGGGATTTTATTTCCATTGACGGTTCCACGGGCGAAGTGTTTGGCGGCGCGATTAAGACGGCTCCGTCGGAAGTGATGCAGGTGTTAAACGGTACTCTGGAAGCGGGCAAAAGCGAAACCTACCGCATGTTCCGCAAGATTATGCATTGGAGTGACGGTTACCGTCGATTGGGCATTCGCACCAACGCCGACACGCCCGAGCAAGCCGCTTTAGCGTTTTCGTTCGGTGCGGAAGGTGTCGGTTTATGTCGCACGGAGCATATGTTTTTCAAAGGGCATCGCATTGATGCGATGAGGGAGATGATTTTGGCGGACAACGAAGCGGCGCGTCGCAAAGCTCTGGATAAGTTGCTTCCGTTGCAACGGGAAGACTTTGTCGGCATCTTTAAAGCCATGAAGGGGCATCCGGTGATTATCCGCCTTTTGGATCCGCCGCTGCACGAATTTTTACCGCACGATGAAGCAACAATTGCGGAATTATCCGAGGCGATCGGTTTGTCGACGGAGGAAATCAAGCGTCGTTCCGATGCGTTGAAAGAACAAAATCCGATGTTGGGGCATCGCGGTTGCCGTCTGGGAATTTCATACCCCGAAATCACCGAAATGCAGGCGCGGGCAATTTTCGAAGCCGCCGCGGAGGTTTTACAATCGGGCATGAAAGTGTCTTTGGAGATTATGTTGCCGTTGGTCGGTTTTGTGAAGGAATTCGAACATCAGGCGAAGGTCATTCGCAACATTCATAAAAATGTCTGCGCCGAACGAAACATTGAAATTCCGTACAAACTCGGGACGATGATTGAAAATCCGCGTGCAACGGTACGCGCGGCGGATATTGCCGCGGTCGCCGATTTCTTCAGTTTCGGCACCAATGATTTGACGCAATTAACGTTGGGCATCAGTCGCGATGATATGGGGAAGTTTTTCAAAGCCTACGTCGATCGGGAAATTTTCACGCAAAATCCGTTTGCTTCCATCGATGTCGACGGGGTAGGGGAGTTGGTGAAGTTTGCCGTGAAACGCGCGCGTTCCGTCAAACCGAAGATGGAATTGGGCATTTGCGGTGAACACGGCGGCGATCCGCGATCGGTGGAATTTTTCCACAACGTTGGGTTGGATTATGTGAGTTGCGCTCCGAAACGCATTCCGATCGTGCGTCTGGCATGCGCCCAGGCGGCATTAAAGCAGGTGCGTTCGTAAAGAATTTGTTATCTCATGTCATGAAAAAGCGGGTTTGTCGCCCGCTTTTTGTGTTTCAAAGCCGCCCGTTTGGAGTGCGTTTGCGTTTTTATAATGCTTGAATAAATTACGGTTGTTCCGCCTCAATAAATTCCATAAGAGCCGGAACAAGTTTCTCTGCGCACTCCTGCTCGTCATAATCAAAGTCGCATACAACATTTTTAGCATCTTCGGATGCCCGACCGTGCAATCGACATAATAACCCGAGTGCTTCCGTCGTGGCGGATTTTTCGAATGCTTCATTGCAAATAGATGTAAATGTCTGTTTGGTGTTTTCATCTTTCAATAAATCGCAACATTTTTTTATCGCTTCGGGAGAGATTTTGGAGTTGTGTCCGTAACGGATACATTGTAACTCTCGGATGTCCGACAGGGCATTGAGATACAACGTATCGCTTTTAAAATATACACCGAGGATATTTGAAATTTCATCGGGATGGTCCCATCGCGCAATGAGCTGACAGTATTCAAAGCATGCCTTTGCCGAAAGCATTTGCGGATAGGATGCACCGTCAAATTCGGATACTTTCTTCTGTATGGGTGTTGGAATTGCGAACATTGCATCATTCGGCAGATTGTTTTTCAAAAGAAGTAATTCTTGTGCGAATGGATTTTGATAATCGTTAAAGGTCTGTTTTAATCCCAAATGTTTCTGCAGGTAATGTCCGATTTCGTGCGACAAAGACCATGCGATGTCGTTGCAATTACACAGAAAAGCATTGTCATGGGCATTATAAGCACTCGATTCTTTACTCTGATTGTGCCATACCCACTTGCAACGCATTTCGGACGGTGTTGCTTCATCCAAGAGAAGAAATAAAATAATTTTTTCTTTACCGTTTTTGAAACCCAACGTGCGCTCTAAGCAGAATTGTATTTTTTGTTTTACCGTAACGGCTTTATCCACAGATACCGGCAACCATAAGGCGTCACTAATATAGACATCCGAATCCGCTTCCGTCAGAGTTTGTATGCAACCCTTATTATTCGTATAAATCTCTGTGTTTCGCCGACTGATCTTAAATTCTTCCGTTTTTTCATACAAAGGCACACAACTTTTCGCGTAATTTTTAACGGCAATTTTGAGAGCGTTCAAATCATCAAACCACTTTTCGCCTTTTTTGCGCTGTTCCTCACTGAAAAAAGGGCTCTTGAGGATAGATGCAAACGTGATTTCCCGAACATTTTTAATGTCTGATTGTTTCATTTCCTCAATGTTCGTACCGCGTTGTTTCAATGTATTCGCGGAAAGTTCTTCGGAAATTGCATCCAACGGATTAATCTTTTGCTTTTTGCGCCAATCGTCTCGCTTTTGTTTTTCGTATGCACGAAACGGGAACCACTCAAAAGACGTATTGTGGAGATTAACGGTTTCAATTACAAAATCCCCCTTCCCATCGTAAAATACATTCTTCTTGTTGCTGTAATTTGTCAGAAATTCCAGGATGTATTCCGTGTTTGCCGCTTTGATACCCGAATCGGAGCGTTCCTCTTCCTGTTTAAGGAGTGCTTCCAGGTTTTGAACGCTTTCAGTCCTGCATGCTTCCAAATAAGCATTTATTTGTTTCAATGTAAAAGCCTGCCCGTGCGGTGTATGCCATAAGGCAACGGACAGTCCGATACAGCCGATGATTTTTGTGATTGTTTTCATATTTTTCCATTTAGTTAAAAATGTCGGTAAAACGGAAAATTGAACCGTTCTTTCTTATTGTTCGTCTTTAATAAAATTCGAAATCAGAGGTTTAACTTTTCCCTCCCACTCTTTCCAACCGTTGCTGAGATCAAAATCACACACGGCATTTTGCGCATCTTCAAACGGACGTCGATGTAACAAACACAGCAAACCTAATGTTTCCGTCGGTACGGGTTTCCCGAAGGCTTCTTCGGTAATCTTTTCAAACAATGCTTTGTCGCTTTCTTCCTTAAAGTCATCTTTGTTACATTCCATATATTCTTTACCCGGTCTGTAACCATGCGTGTAACGGATGCGTTTTAACTCACGAATATCCGACAGAGCGTTGAGATAAAGCGTGTTATTTTTGAAATAAATCCCGAGAATATTGGAAATTTCCATGGTTGAATGCCAGCGTGTGACGAGTTGCAGGTATTCAAAAAACTTTTTTGCCGTCAGTTGCACAGGGCATTTAAAGCAAAAATTCTTCAATCCCCAAAAGGCGGATTCGCTGCCGAATTCGATGTCGTCCCTTATCGCTTGCGGAACGGCAATCGGAGCTTCCGTTTGGTTGTTTTCCAGTTGCAACAACTTTTTCGCAAACGGTTTTTGATAATCCTCAAACGTTTGATATAAACCCAAATGCACCTGCAGATAATGCCCGATTTCATGAGACAAAAATTTCATTTTCCCCTCAAAGCTGAAATAAAATGCATTGCCGCGCAGGTCGTAAGCACCATTGGCATGCTCGCCGTCATCATGCATCCACTTCAGACGATACTCGGACGGGGTCATTTCATCCAAAAGGAGCAAAAGAATGACCTTTTCTTTGCCGTTTTTGTAAGGCAACAGATTTTTCAAAAATGTTTCTATTTGCTTTTGCACTTCGGAGGTTTCATCAGGGAGCTTCGATGTAAGATAGGATAATGTAAGCGGGAATTCGGTAATTTTATCCTTAAAACGGATGGTCTTCTTTTCCCAATCCAATACTTTTTCGGCTGCAATCGATCGGCTTTTGAATGTACAGCTGATGTTTTTTTGTACCCATGGGTAAGCTTCCGCATAGTCCTCGATCGCTTTCTTGAGCTTATCCAAATCTTTGAGCCATTCATCCGCCTTTGTTTTTTGTTCGTCGGTAAAAATTTTACTTTTGAGGATTGAATCGAACGTGATTTCACGAACCGTTTTGATGCCGAGTGTTTTCAGTGTTTCGACATCAATGTTGCGTTGTTTCAAGTCATCCGAGGTCAATACTTGCGAAAAAGCTTCGAGACGTTCGTCCGTTGCCTTCGGATCGCGTTGCTTGATGATGTAAGGATGGAAAGGTGAACTCAGTTCACCCAATCGAGTATCGATAAGATAAGGGAACCCGTTAATCGCTTCGATGGAAATCGGTTCGCCGTCGGTATTGTACTCTATCTTTGTGACGGTCGACGAAAAACCTCCGGGGAGTGCGTCAAGGGCGTCAATTTTGACTCGATCCGCTTCACCCGAATTTAAACCAAGATAACTGTTCGATTGATCTGGAATTTTCTTGTGTTCCCTCAGGAAAGTTTCTTTCAGTTCTTTTTTCCGCTTTTTATCCTGTTCGCTGTCTTCCGGAAGCTCTTTGTACAAATCGCCGCCGAAATCTTCAGAACACGCGCATTCTTCCGCACCAAAAACACTTTTCGTCTTTTCTATTTTTTCACGCGACGGCTCCAGATTTTTAATCCCCTCCGCACGCAAGTCTTCCAGAAACGCGTTCAGTTCTTTCAAGGTCATAATGCGTCCCGCGTAACCCGAGAGCGGCAAGGAACATGCTATCGTAAAGATACCGATGGTTTTGAGGAATGTTTTCATAACTTCTTTCCAAGGAAGAGAGAAGAGTATTGAAACGAGACTGTCAAACTTTTTGTGAAAATATCTCACATGAGCTGACGATAGGTTCGTTTCTGTTTTTTGAGAATTTTTTTCGAACTTCAAAAATTTTCCACTGTTCGAAGGAAATCTCAAAATTTATGCATCGTCGTTACCCCGCCAATTTTTTATAAGACGCCACTCGTTGCTTGACCGCTTCCTGCGCCCGTTGCAACAGCTGTTCCGCGCGTTGCGGTTGGGTTTTGGTCAGAATTTGAAAACGATTTTCGCGTTTTAAGTATTCCGACAGTGGCAATTTCTATACCCCTGAACGTAACGAATATCGCAGGGCTTTTACGACGAAACAGAGACCGTAAATGCTATTAAAACTAACCTTTATGCGCAATTTCTATCCTCTGATGGGTCAAAAAATTTATACGGCAACGCGGGTTCATGCTTTTGTTCCGGTGCAAAGAATTCTCCCTGTTGACGATCCTGGGAATTCTGCCGTTTCGGAGACTTCAGTTCCTCAAACGTTGTTTCATCCACGACAAACGCAACGCTGTAACGTGCCCGCGTTATGGCAACGTAAAACTTACACGAGGATACATTTGTTTTGTTTTCGGAATTCTCGCCAAAAGGATCCGACGGATTTTTCAGCCACTTTTCCATAGGTTCCGTCGGATAAATCAGAACCCTGTCAAATGTTAATCCCTTGGAGGCTCCGAAGTTAAGAACATCGTTCGTTTTGACAAACGGGGGCAGAACAACCCTTTTACTGTCACGCAATATCTTCGGAGCATAAGTTTCTGTGTATTTTTTGACATATTTTTCATGGACAATCCATATGCCGCCGTGTTTTTCATATTTTTCACGCTTAAAGTCATTACATCTTTCCGCATTTGAGGTGCATGTTCCGTATTTATTGCCGTGTATCCGGTTGGCAAAATCACAAATTGCTTGGCAGTTTCGAAAACTGTCCTTCAGCGTTATTTCGTCGATGTCGATTTTACCTTCAAAAAATTCCGTTGCATCCTTTCTTGAACCGTCTTTGCCTTTGCCTTTTTTCCCGTAATTTGTAAGGTATGTACGTTGCCTCGGATCGCCGACAAGCGTTACATTTGCGCCTTCCTTGAGTAAAAATTCGACAAAATTCAAATCATATCCCGCCAAATCCTGCATTTCGTCGATATAAATTTTCGGGAAAATGGCTTTAATGCGCTTTAACGTATAACTCTTACCGTTATTTTCTTCTTGTTCCTTTTTGATCGTTCGACACACGAACTTTGAAAGTTTATCCGTGTAAACACGTCCGTCTTTTGTACGATAGTGCTCCAATGTTTTCTCTTTTGTTCCCGATGCCGACTGTTGATTGACAAGCAATACTCCTTTAATCCGTTCATCCCAAAGTTTTTCAAACAAAGTACCCTGATACGGTCGAACACCGTGTTGTAACAGAAACGAAAACCAGGTTTGAACAATGATGTTCGATGGTGTGAAACGATTTTTCGATATTATTTTTTTATTGATTTCTTCCGCGTTGTTTTCCGTGTAAGTCGTGATTAAAATGCGTTCGTATTTACCGAGATTTTTGCGTGCTTCCAACGCTTCATTTACGATGTACGTTGTCTTCCCGGAACCCGCCGCCGCAACGAAGATTCTGCCGTTCGGATAAGTTTCCTGTCTATTGCTTTTGTTCTCCGAAATCGACGGCATTTTGTATATATTCGGGGTAGTTAATTTTTTGGGAACTTCTAAATATCGCCAAGGCGCACTCGGTTTTGTTTTCTTGCATGTATGTTTTTAAGGCTTGTTCGTCTTTGTAATCTTTATACACACTGTCCGATATGAAGATTCGATTCAGGATTTTCGGAGAGTTGGCTTTCAGCAGATTCGGTTCCAATGTGTTCGGGTTATACTTTTCAGGATCGGTATCACTCGGCTTATTTATATTTTTGTCATAGCAGATCGTGATATTTTCCTTTTCATTTTTACCTAAATAATTTTCGTATTTTTTCTCTAAGGCTTCTATGTCGCCGTCGTTATCCGTTACAACGTGCACATCTTTTAATTTCAACTTCTCCGCGATTTCCAGAAATCGCTTAAAACATAATCCTTCGCACGAAATGACATCGATGCCGTCTTCGATCGGCAGTTTTTCATATTTATCCTTGTAGGCTCTTTGAACAATCAATTCGTCGGAACGACCTTCAACCAGGATGGCGGCTTCGCATAAAACGAGACGGAGCGTGTCATAACCAGGTAATACCTTGAAAAAATCTCTTGTACCCTTCGATAATTCCTTCATTCGTATGCAACCGTTTTCGCTTACCAATATCAACTCATCCAAACCGAGCTTGTTTGCGACGAAACTGCTGTGGGTCGAAACAAGGATCTGCTTTTCGGAGCATCGGTCGGGGATATACGCAACCAGTTGGTTTAACTTCGAAAAAGACAAGTGATTTTCGGGTTCTTCCAGGAGGATGATGTCGGCGTTTTTGGATTGCTTTTTCGACAGTGCCAATTCCATTTTGGCCATCTTTTGGCAACCTTTCCCCTGGTACGAAAGCGGAATGTTTCCCAATTCGACAACCAAACTTTTTTCCCACGCGTTTGCGGTACCCGTATCCACACCGATAGTTAGCGGGGAAGCGAAAAGATCGAAAGGAGAGCTTGCTTTCGCATTGCTTTTGATTTCGTTCGAAAGCCTTTTGTTGATGTTTTCTATAAATTCGTTTTCGCTGAATTTTTCCTTCAACTCCCGATAAGCCTGTGCCAGTTTGGATCTTTCTTCGTCTTCAAGGTAATTTTTAACAATCCCGGAAACATAAGAATCCGAGGCGTTCCCGTAGCGGTATTCGGAGGTGTCAATCAGTGAAGATTTTATCGGAACGGAACGCGTGGTTATGTGCTCTCGCGCAAAAGTCTCCCACAGGATTTTGTAATACTCAATGGGTAAGCCAGAAATTTTCTTCTCTTCAAAAATCTTCTCATATTCCTCCTTATATTCATCATTAAAAACGACTGAAAATCGAACTCCAAAGGCATTTCCATCTTTATCGGAATTAAAATCGCCTTTATACATTGCATCTTTGCAATCATTCAAAAACACCTCGATGAAAATTTCGGGCAACGGAGTATTTTTCTTTCCCAACCATTCGTTTGTTGCCTCCTTGTTAAACAGGTATTGAGACAATTCCCGTTCGATGCGGTTTCCGTGATAATAACCCGTCAGTGCCAGATGAACGGCTTCCAAAACGGTTGATTTTCCGATTTCGTTATCACCAACCAGGATATTTAAACCGTTCGTGAATTCGAAAGTGCGTTTTCCTCTAAATCTTTTGAAATTTTCTATGACAACTTTGCGAACGAACATGCTCCTTACCCCGCCAATTTCTTATACAGTGCTACCCGTCGGTTGACCGCCTCCTGCGCGCGTTGCAGTAATCGTTCCGCGCGTTGCGGTTGGGTTTTGGTCAGAATTTGGAAACGGTTTTCGCGTTTCAAATACTCCGACAGCGGAATGCGATTATCAACGGCATCGAGTTGCAACGGGTTGTGATCCTTTAGGCGCGGATCGTAGCGGTACAGCGGCCAATAACCGCTTGCAACCGCCAAACGCTGCTGTTCGACGCCGTAACGCAAATCATAACCGTGTTCGATGCAGTTCGAGTAGGCAATAATGAGTGCCGGACCTTCGTAACTTTCGGCTTCAAGAAAGGCTTTAACGGCTTGGTTCGGGTTCGTTTGGACGGCGATTTGAGCGACATAAACGCTCTTGTAGCCCATCGCCAATAAACCGAGATCTTTCTTGGCGCGTTCCTTGCCGGAAGCGGCGAATTTTGCGACGGCTCCCAACGGCGTGGATTTCGACTGCTGACCGCCCGTGTTGGAATAAACTTCCGTATCCAATACCAAAATTTTTACCTTCCTTCCGCTTGCCAGCACATGATCCAATCCGCCATAGCCGATGTCGTACGCCCAACCGTCTCCGCCGATGGTCCAAACGGATCGGTCGACCAAAAAGTCCGCAATCGGCAACAATAAACGCGCCTTTTCGGGTTGGAGCTGCCTTAACTGCGATTTCAGCGCGTCAATCAGCTCCCGATGTTGCTGTCGTTGCGCATCGTCGGTCGGTTTTTGCAACAAAGCGGAAAAATCCGTCGATAACTGCGGTTGCAGTTCTCGTAAAAGTTCGCGTGCAAGGTAAGTCTTTTTATCCGCCGAAACGCGCATGCCGAGCCCGAATTCGGCATTATCCTCAAACAGCGACGATGCCCAAGCCGGACCGCGACCGTCGGCGTTCTTCGTGTACGGCGTTGTCGGTAAATGCCCGCCGTAGATGGAGGAGCATCCCGTTGCGTTGGCAATTAACAGATGATCGCCGAACAGTTGCGTGAGCAATTTAATATAAGGCGTTTCACCGCATCCGACGCAGGCTCCCGAAAATTCGAACAGCGGTTGTCGGAACTGCGCCTGTTTGGCGTCCGACGGCGCACTTGCAGGGGTGGGGTAGGGCAGGGTTGCAAAGAATTCCCAATTTCGCTTTGCGTCTTCGAATACTTCCGATTTTTTGACCATCATCAGCGCTTTTTTCGACGCATCCGTACGGCTTCGCGACAGACAGCTTTCACTGCATAAGCCGCATCCGGTGCAATGTTCGGGAGCGACCTGCAGGGTAAAAACGTCGTTTGCCGGTTCCTTGGAGCGGTAAGGCAGGGACTTGAAACCTTCGGGAGCGTCTTTCAGTAACTCCTTATCAACGTGTTTCGACCGCAACGCCGCATGCGGGCACACCGTCGTACAGCGGGTGCATTGACCGCATAATTCGGGATCCCATTGCGGAATAAACTGCGCCATGTTGCGTTTTTCGAAGCACGCCGTGCCTGTCGGCCAACGACCGCCGATCGGCAACGCGCTGACGGGTAACTCTTCGCCTTTGTGCTCCAACAGACGCCTGGTGACGGTTTGAATGAATTCCGATGCGCCCGATAAGTCGAAGGAAGCGGCTTTTCCTTCGGTTGCGGAAACCTGTTTTAACGAAATTTTATGCAAATTCGCCAAAGTCGCATCCACGGCGGCACAGTTGGCGGCGACCACGGCATCGCCTTTTTTGCCGTACGTCTTTTGAATGGCGTGCTTGACGGCTTCAATAGCGATTTGTTGCGGCAAAATGCCCGAAATCGCAAAGAAACATGTCTGCATAATCGTGTTGATGCGATTGCCCATGCCGGCTTTTTGCGCAATGGCGTAGGCGTCAATGGCGTAAAACAGAATTTGTTTCTCAATCAGCGTTTGCTGAATGTCCCGCGGCAGTTGTTCCCACAGTTCGTCTGGGTTGAACGGCGCATTGAGAAGGAATACGCCGCCGTTTTTCAATTTCTCCAAAACGGGATAGGTGCGTAAAAATTGGAATTGGTGGCAACCGACAAAGTGCGAGGTTTGGATTAAATAGGGGGCTTCGATCGGTTTATCGCCGAAACGCAAGTGCGAAACCGTCATGCCGCCCGATTTTTTGGAATCGTATTCGAAGTACGCCTGGGCGAATTTTTCCGTTTCGCGACCGATGATTTTAATCGTATTTTTGTTGGCACCGACCGTTCCGTCCGAAGCCAAGCCAAAGAAAAGCGCGCGAAATCCGTCTTTATTTTCCAAATCCAGCGTTTCTTTAATCGGAACCGACAGATGCGTGACATCGTCGTTGATGCCGACCGTGAACGAGGGCTTCAAGGTTTGCGCTTTGGCGGCTTCGTGAACGGCATTTGCCATCGACGGCGTAAATTCCTTCATGCCGACGCCGTAACGCCCGCCGAAGATCTTTGGCAAATGCGGAAATTGTTTCACATCGACCGCCCGCTGTAATGCCGCCGCGACATCCAGGCAGAGCGGTTCCGCAACGGATCCGGGCTCTTTTGTGCGATCGAGAACAATCACTTCCTTAACCGATGTCGGCAGGGCTTGAATAAAGTGTTTCAACGAAAACGGACGGTATAAATGAACATTAACGACGCCGACTTTTTCGCCCTTTTGCATTAAATAGTGTACCGTCTGTTTTAAAGTCTCCGCACCCGATCCCATCGCGACGAAAACCCTTTCAGCTTCGGGCGAACCCGTGTATTCGAAGAGCCGATAACTTCTTCCCGTTAAGGCTTCCAGTTGTCGCATTTTGGCTTCGACGATTTCGGGAACGGCATTGTAAAACGGATTGGAACGTTCGGCGCCCTGGAAATATACATCCGACATTTGTGCCGTTCCGAACATCATCGGAGCGTCGGGGTTCAGTCCGCGCTTGCGAAATTCAATCAAATCTTCTTCATCCAATAGAGCCTTCAGGTGCGTTTCCTCCAACGGTACATAGGTGTTGATTTCGTGCGACGTGCGGAAGCCGTCGAAGAAATGCAGGAACGGAATTTTGGCTTTCAATGTACACACATGAGCAATCGCCGCCAAGTCCTGTGCGGCTTGCACCGAATGCGACGCCAGTAAAACAACGCCCGTTTGGCGCGTTGCCATGACGTCCGACTGATCACCGTAAATCGACAAGGCGTGTGTGGATAAAGCGCGCGCGGTGACGTGCATGCAAAAGGGCGTCAATTCCCCCGCAAGCTTGTACAAATTCGGGATCATCAGCAACAGCCCCTGCGAAGCGGTAAAAGTCGTTGTCAAAACGCCGTTTTGAGCGGTTCCGTGCGCCAACCCCGCTACGCCAGCTTCGGACTGCATTTCAATCACTTCGGGCACATTGCCCCAAAGGTTCGGTTTGCCGTTTGCCGACCATTGATCGCAGAAATCCGCCATTGGCGAAGAGGGCGTAATCGGGTAAATCGAAACCACCTCGCTGTAAGCATATGCCACTGATGCCACCGCCTCATTGGCGTCCGTAATTGCTTTTTTTACAACTTCCGTCACAGTTCCAGGATGAATTTTCCCGATTAAAAGGCAATGTTAAACAGGACGGCAGGAATTGTTTTAATCCGTTTCTTTGGCACAAAACCTGCTGTGTATTTCTTTCGAATGGCAAAGAAAAGCGATCCCGAGGCGATGTTGAAACAATTGGCGGAGCTGGATAAACGTCTGGCGAAACTGCAGAAGTTTTTCCGAGAAAGTAAATCCTCGACGGCGGAAGGCAGTCTGTTGACGCCGAAGAATATCGAGGAAACCATTCGGCTTTTGGAGAAAATTAATCCGTCCGAAAAAGCCATGATACAGGCACTGAAGATGTTGTTGCCGCTGTCAAAACAAAGTAACGCGGCGATTGAGAAAAAAACGGCTACCAAAAGGGCTGGTGTGTCTTTAAAACCCGCGTCTCACAATGCCTGTACCGCGAAAATCAAGGGGCGTCTGATGCCGGGACGCATGATTTAAGGGAGATTTTTTCAAAAATTTTGACCGTTATGTCCGATATTTGAATAAAGGCACAACCGTGGCATACTCCGTTCCCGACTTAAATATCTTGCCCCCAACGTACCCGCATGCCGTCGGCGGTGTGCAATCGTCATTGTCGGCGGTTGGAAGCAAGAAACTGCGTACGGCATCCGTCGGTTCCGCAACCGAGGTAGGGGATTTTAAGGCGCGTTATACAGAGATTTTCGACCATCACGAAAAGGTTCAAAATAACCTGTTGAAACAACTGAATGCCGTTTTCGGGAAAAACATTCCCATGGACGGCAATCGCCATGTGGATTTTACGAGATTTATCAAAGATGTTTGCGTTGATTCCGATCGGGCGAATGACGCCTATAAGTTCTACGGTCGCCAAATCATCGAACAGATCAATCAGCTCGGCGATTATATCCTTAAAGCGCGCTCGCTTTTGGAGCAGGTAACGGAAGGGAAAAATTGGCTTATCGATCAACTGGATATTCTGGACGGTTTCTCGAAGGAGATGCACGAAACGTTCGGCTTCCGTTATATTTATGACCTGAACGAGGACATTTGGAAACTGTATGAGGATGATTATACAAACGCCCCCCATACGCAGTTTCATGATGATGATGATCCGAATGCCTACAAGCCCTACGATAAATTGCGTACCATGGAGGTGCAGGCTTATGAAAAACAGGAATATCAAAGGGAGCCTGTTTTTACCAAAAAAACCATCGAGGTTTTTAATGAACTTAATCTTCTCGATCGATTAAAATACATCAAATTGTATTACGATATTGACAGCGGTAAAACCGATGCGCTTTTCCCGAATGACAAAGTCAGCGGTATTCCGACCGTTAAGGAAGCCTCGAAAACGGACGTTATTGCCGCAATCGAACATTTTTTCATGGGTTACCTCATTGACCGCGACGGTCCCGTGAACGCCGTTTCGTCGTATCTGGAGGTTAAATCCGCCGCGCTGATTGAAAAAATTCGATTGGAATCGGAAAAAATCAAAGCACTCAATGTCTATTTGAAATTTATTCAGCGCGCCTTGGATATTTTAAACGCAAGTCAGTCAAGTGTATCGTCGAACGATAAGGGAGAAATTTCGTCGAACTCGCGACATCGTATTCCCGACGGAGCGATGTTTGCACTGACGTACTTGTGCGGAGGGAACATGTACAATTTGTTTGAAACAGCGAACGGAACCAAATGTCTGGTGATTGAAGATGCCGTAACTGCCGGCAAATTTTTATTGGTTCCGGAAGGGATTGAGGGCATTCGACTGTTGTTGGGGGACAGCGGAACCGCCAATAATTACGCAGGCAACTGCAATTTTAAAATGAAGTTTGATAACAATGTATGGCACTGTGCTGTTGACAGGTTTTCCGATGTTCCGTCGCGTTACTACTACTCAACTCAAATCAATGATAACGACGATCGTTGGAATTGCTGTTATGCTTCTCTCGGTAAAACCTTCATCCTTCCGACGCAAATCGAGTGTGAAAAAATTCTTCCAAACAGCGTTCGGAAATACGCGGATTTTAACAAAACCGCTTCCATTGACAAATCCGACATATTGGCCTCCTGGCAAAAGGCGTTTCAGGATAAAATTTCATCCATACAAACCGCCATCGATACCGTTAATACCGACATTAAAGTCTTTCGCAACAAAGTCGACACCTTGAATACTTTAAGCAATACATTTCGAAACCGAACGCACACCGCCTACGTGAAAGTCGCTTCTAACCTTAAAAAATAATCATATGTCCCAAAGTATTTCAAATGTTTCTTCCAATCAACCGCTTGCGCCGATTGGAAACGTTCGTGCCGTCGGCGTGCAACCGTCGGTGTCGGATATATCGGATAAATCGCTTTCGGAGATTGTTGCGGAATACAAAAAACTTTTCGTCGACGATACCGATACTTCTTATGTCGGCATGAAAAAGGGGTGTCTTAACCGTCTCGGTTATATTGTGGATCAGGGAACAAAATACAGCGATAATTTCAATAAACTTTCCGAGATTTATACGGATGCACGAACTATAAACAATAAGGAAATTGACGGAGTCAGCCGCGAGGGATACATGGCGTTGCGGTTTTACGTCAAATCGATTGTGGATTACCTGCAGATGTTGCACACATATATTAACGAAGCCCAAACGGCCTTGGAGAAGTTGCAGGAAATTATTGATATGCCCGACATCGATAAAGACGAAAAGCTTCAATTGGCACGCGAGCATATCGATAAATTATCCGTTTGTAAAAGATTTGCCGATGAAACGGTCGATGCACTGGTGAAGCGCGTCCAGTACAATAACGATACAAAACAGTGGGAAATCGTCAGCGATAAGAACGACATGTTGTTTGACGGGGAAGATAAACATTCCAAACTGAAGGCATACGAAGACTATATCGAGGTGCGTCAAATATCCCCAAGAATAGAGCGCAGATACCCGCGCCTGGACTGGTTGCGTGAAACGAAAATTTATTACAAGGATTCTCGTGCATCGGATGGAATGATCGAAGCTCCCATTCAGGTATTCAGTTCGTTGCCACTCATTGACAGAATGAAATTTATTTATTACTTTTACAAGATTATTCTTAGTGAATGGGATAGTTCCGAAAAGATGTACCTCAGATATATCAATTTTCCGGACGAGCCAGAAACGGGCTTTCCGTGTATTCCTGATGTGGAAAGCACCAAAGATACCGAAGCTACCAAACATCTCGGTGCATTGGAAATGTTCTACGTCGGGTATTTAACCGATCGCGACGGTCCGATTAATGCCGTTTCTTCATTCTTTGAAATCAAAGTACAGGCTCTGCGCGAAAATTTAAGCATCCAATCAAAAAGCATTTCCGCACTTAATACCTATCTGGAATTTATCAACCGCGGCTTGAATGTATTGAACGGCAGTCAATCCGGTGCCGACGGCGATAAAACCAATCATCGCATCCCGGAGGGTGCGATGATTGCGCTGACATATCTGTGCGGCGGTAATATGTATAATTTGGCTGAAGCCGGGGACGGAACCAAATGCCTTGTGATTGAACACAATCGAAGTTCAGGGCATTATATGTTGGTTTCTGCCGATGATGCCGGTATGAACTTTTTGCTTGGCGATAATGGAAACACCAATGAGCAGGTCGGTAATTGTTACAGTGACAATCAAAAAGTTATCGATACATGGTATGCAAAAAATTTTTCGTATTCCCAATCTCCGACTGTGTATTGTTATTCAACCGGAACCGAAAAACGCAACGGTCAAACGCGCTACAATAAAGTTACCGCATCTTTCGGGAACACTTTTGTGCTTCCGACCCGGCTCGATTGTGCCAACGTTATCCCAAACAGCGTGAAAGAATACGGTAATTTCAAAACTGCAGACAAAATAAAAACCGAGGTTGTCAGTTCCTGGACGGATGCTTTTTCAAAAAAGACGCAGTTCATCAATACTGCCATCGACACGATCAATACGGATATACAGGTGGATCGTTCCAAAATCGACAGCTTTGACTCGATTTGCTCGACATTCAGATCCAGAGCGCACGAAGCACACTCAAATACCGCCGCGAATGTGAGGTAGGGGGATTGTTGCCGAACCTGTTTCAACAAAAACGGATCGACAGAGACACTAAGAAGTAGTGGAGTAAATCCTTTTATTGACTTGATGTATGAAAATTAGAGCGTAAAAGAGAAGCCCGCCTGAGAGAAGCACATATCCGCACGAACAGACCAAAAGATATGCAGCCTTCAGGATACAACAAGTGTACCCAACAGCTAAGTGATAGTCCATTTCATGGATAGAAGTGAAAAAAATCGCAGTATTGTCTAATAACCTCAAACTAGCGCCAAGAAAAAAAGCAAAAAGGAGCGACAAAAGCCAACCAAAGTCAGCGTAAATAGCCACAGGCGTGAGTAGTGGTGCGTTGCAGTTCACTGGATGCGGATCGAATGGAGCTTGCCCACCTTCTAGATTGAAAACAATAAAATCCAGTTTTATTTTAGGTTTTTGGAATGGGGTAAACAGATGATAGAAACTCGATTGCCCCCTGGTGTAATAATTCTCTTTTTTTACAAAATTTAGAGCAAGGTAACTATTGCTTGAAGGTAAGCAAAATACTCTACGGTAGATCGCGTCAAACGCAGGATGCGGTGTACGTGGATGCGATTTGATGTAAGAAGAAATGTACAGAAAAAAACACAAAACAAACGGTATGGATAACAAGTAGAGGATATTTCGTGACATAAAGACGCCTTGTTTTTTTATAGCAGTCGAGAAAAATATAACTAGCAGAAATGTTAATACAACGGATGCTTCATGTGCTATGACTAATACTCCAAGAGATCCAACGAACCATAGTATTTTAAGAACCTTATCTTTACAAAGGAAAAATACTAATGGCAGAAAATACAGAGAATACGAATAGTACATAAAATACCCCAAATAACTCAAGTGCATACCACCTAGCCTAATCGTTACATAATCTTTCTCTTTAATTGAAAGAACCTGTGTTATAGTCGCAAAGTATATGACAATGGATACTATCCACAATATCTTTTTAAAAGGAAGGTTTTTAACAAAAAAATGACGAGATATTAGTAGCTGCCTTGGACGCATCATACTAAAGCACCCAATAGAAAAGGATAACATAAAGGTCGCCAGATAATAGTCAATCCAGAGAATTCCAGATGGATGCAACCAGAAAATTAACAAATAATACGCCAAAAAAATAATTTGCACTAAAGAATAGCCTGCATTTTGAAACTTCTGACGATAATGCAGAGAGATAAGATATACAAACCGTGAACACCAATTTTCCCACACAGACTAACCATAACACCAATCAACCAATTCTATGAAAATCACCAAAAAAACGCTTTGCACAACTCACTGCCGGAAGACCCACCAACATTCTACGCCTCGAGCACCTAAACCGATAGAAATCCTCTGCGATCATCAAACATTCTTCCAATCAACTTAACCTCTTCTTATACAAACCGCAAACAGTCTTCCGCGATCTCCAGAAGTTCCGCGATTAAGCTTATAACTTTTTTCTACGTTAAAATACCTGCACAACACTTCCAAAATTTTGTTTAACTGCTCTGGTGTCTCATAACTTGGCAGATGAGATTCAAACAGCAACATACAGCCGTTGGAGACATATCGGTGGCATTTTTGAAAATAATCGTCGATCGATTGCTTTGTGTTGCGATCATAGGTGGAATGATTGGCAAACGATAAAACCACATCGTATGTCTTTGCTCCGTTATATTCCTCGAATGTTCCCGACCAAAAACGTATATTGTCCAGGTGAAGAAATTTGGCGCAGGTTTGCGCAATTTTAATCAAAAACGGATTGATATCAAACGCATCTATCGATTGGCAGATGTCCGCAATTTCCAAGGGGATAAAACCGGCATTGATCCCGATATCCAAAACACTTTTCCCTTTCAGCAGATTGCGCAAACCCATATCCTTAATTCTGATTTCTGTTGACCGAAATCCCGTTATGTGCAACGGCTTGCAGGATTGATAAAAATAACCTTCGCCATAGTCGTATGACTTGTAATCTCGACGCTGTTCTTCCAGAATTTTTGCAATATCATAATGCAATGCGAGCTGTCCTTTTATATAGAAATAGTCCTTCAGACGATTGAGTACGGCTTGCCGCCTCGCAGAAGTCTTCTCGGATGCAAATTGTCCGATGGAAAACGCTAAGAACTTGAACGGCTTCCATTCGCCATAAAACCGATCCGCCAGCTCTCTCTCTCTCTCTCTCTCATCACTACCAAGGACTCTATACTGGCACCGATTTTTTTTATATGCAACTCTCTTTTAATCTTTCTTTTATATATTCCACGCCGTTTGCAACCGAATGTCCCCAATTATAAACATACCTCTCGCGAAGTTCTTTTAAGGTTGACTGCCAATCGGAGCGGTTTTTCAATAACGCTGAACTTTCAATTTCATTGGGAACTGTCGAAAGACGAGTTAACGGTACCGAAATACCGATTTTGTCGCGCAGTTGCATTTCGATCGGCTCAATGCCCAATGTTCTCCAGTGTTTATTGTGCTCTTTCAACGGTGTATCGATGAGCAATACCGGACGTTCCGTTCCGAAAGCATACTCGAAAGCAATTCCCGATCGATCCGTGATGAGTATATCGGCTTCGTAGAGATTATCTTCCGAAAGCAGGCAATCTTCCCAGGCGAAGTTTTTTGTTTGAATTACGCGCTCTTTCAATGTTTTTGCCAAAGAAGAACGTCGCTTTAAAAACTCTGGATGCGGGCGAACGATAACGCGATAATCGGTTTTCTCAAAAGCATCCAATAATTCGTTTATGCCGTTTTCGAACAAACTTGCCGTACTCCAAGTAGGAGCGACAAGAACGGTTGTTTGGCTGAATTGTTTTTTGTAATGTCGATTTTTTTGAAAAATTGCATCCATTCTTGGATAACCGACGGGGATTAAATTTTTGGCAGGCAACCGACACATTTGCTCGCGTTTGCGGATTTCGGCTTCATGGTGCGTACCGACGCAAAAAACGGTATCGTACGCATCAAAAGCCTGTTCATTATACTGCAGGTGCGTGCTCGAAAATGCGTGAAATACGTAAATGTATTCACGGGTATGTTTGGATTTTTTCAGGTGAAATGTATTCAAATCCGGCATCGTCAGTACAAAACATTCGGCATCCATTCGGTCGAAAACCGCTTTCAGGAGATAATTGAAATAAAACGGGAACAGTCGCTCGTGATGGTTTGTTAAAATCGGATCGTTCGGATCGGACGTAATGTAACTGCAGGTTGCCTGCGGATCGGATCGAAGAAATTCTTCCGCGAACGGTCCGAGCGTTTGCCAATAAATATCGCGTTCGGAATAAAAAACCAATCGGCGATGCGATCGATGATCCGGAGCAAAAAATTTCTTGTAGGCAAGAAACTCTCTTATCAGACTAAGCATTGCATGCTTCAGGTCATCATATTGGGAGCGAGTGCGTCAAAGTTTTTTACAAAAAATACCGCAAATATCCCTGTGAATTGCGCTAAAACGGTTTTGGATTGGCAAACCGATGCTTTTAGCGGAAAAGATGCGACCTTTACGTTTGTCGGCGGCAATCAAATCGAGCATTTGTCTCATGAAGGTTCCGATGTGCATTTTGTTTTTAACCCGCAATGGGAGAGCAGTTCATGCGCCGCATCGTTACGGTTATCCGGTTTCGATGTCAACACCCCGGCTTTTGTCTGTTATGCGGATGTTTTGTTTCGTCGTTCGTTGGTTTATCAAATGCTTGCGGAAAGCAGGGACGATTGCGGTATCGTTGTTGCTGTTGATTTGGATTTGTCGCTGTTAAAAACGAAGGAGGATTACGAAACGATTTGCATCGATAAAATTCATTATCCGTTCGTCGGTTGCGTTTACTTTAGACCGCAAGCGTTAAAAATTTTGAAGGAAAATGCCTGTTTTTGCGACGAAGTGAAGGATTATCGTTTATCTGAGGTGGTTCGTTGTTTGCAAAAGAGGGATTGTAATGTTCGTTTTTTGGATGTTCACGGGTTATGGACGGAGGTTTTAAGTTCGAAGGAGGTTGCAAAATTTGTCCTGACCACAAAGGCACAAACGTTGTGCACGTTACAGGGAAAGGTAACCAAAGCGCATATTTTGGAGCAAGTTTGTTGTTCCGTACGTCAGTGGCGCGAGAATCCGCAGGCAATTCTTGAAGATGCTTTGGGGCGTTTCGGTTCGCAGACGCTCGTTGTCAGAAGCAGTTCTCTGCGTGAGGACGGATTTGTCACTGCCAATGCCGGGAAGTTTGAAAGTCTTCTCAATGTTCAACCGACTTCGGAAGCATTGCGGCAGGCGATTGATGCTGTCATCGCGTCTTACGGAAACCAAAATTCCGCGGATCAGGTTTTAATCCAGCCGATGTTGCACGATGTGAAACTCAGCGGGGTTGTTTTTACGCGCACGCTTACGTATGGAGCACCTCATTGTGTTGTGAATTACGCGCAGAAGGATACCGCTGCCGTTACAAGCGGTTCCTGTAAATCCGACGAAACGTTTTACCATTGGAAGTATTCAAAGATTCCGTCAAACGCACCGAATTTTTATCCGAAATTATTCGAAGCGGTTCAGGAAATTGAAACCTTGGTGCAATTTGATGCACTGGATATCGAATTTGCCGTCACCGATAACGATGAATTGTATATTTTCCAGGTAAGACCGATCGCTTCTCAAAAATTGCGCGAGGTTACCGACGAAAGTTTGCGAACGTATTTGGCGGATGCGGAGCAACGATTTGCGGATTATCAAGTTCCACATCCCGATGTTCGAGGGAAAGAAACGATTTTCGGGGTGATGCCTGATTGGAACCCTGCGGAAATTGTCGGTACCAAGCCGCACCGATTGGCAATTTCCCTTTATCAATCCCTTATAACAAATGATATTTGGGCACAACAGCGTGCCGAATTCGGTTACAAAGATGTTCGACCGTATCCGTTGATTGTCAATTTCATCGGTCATCCTTACGTGGATGTTCGTGCAAGCGTGCATTCGTTTTTGCCGAATGTTCTTTCTGATGAAACGACCGAAAAATTGGTAAATTACTTTGTTCGCCGTCTGAAGCAAAATCCTGCCTGGCATGACAAATTGGAATTCATGGTGATGCCGACGTGTTATACGGTTGATTTTGAGGATCGTTGGCGCGAGTTATTGACGACGGAGGCGGGGCTTTCGGAGGAAGAAATTTTGACGTACAAAGAGGCTTTGTTGACTTTAACAAAGAATGCTTTTGAAACTTGCGAGCGTTGTTATGCGGAAATGCAGACGATTGAACGTCGATTTGATCGGATTGATGCTTCCGACTTAAAACCGTTGGATAAAATTTACGTTTTACTTAAAACCTGTTGTGCCGGAACTTTGAATTTTTCCCATTTGGCGCGTTCCGGTTTTATCGCGAGCTCTTTTTTAAAATCGTTTGTCGCCAAAGGTTTTCTCTCTGAGGAGGAAAAGATGCGGATTACCGGTGGTATTAAGACTATTACGGGGCAATTTTTCGATGAAATCCAACGGGCATTAAGCGGTGAAATTTCAAAAGAAGCCTGTGTTCGTACGTACGGACATTTGCGCCCCGGTACGTATGATATTACGTCGCCCGCGTACCGTTCCGATCCCGATAAATACTTATTTTCAACCGCAACCGGTGAAAAGGAACCGCCGAAAATCGAAGAAAGATATGTTCCGAGTAAAAGCTTGGAACATACGCTACGGGAAACTTTCGGCGTTTCTTGGGATGAATTTTATCAATTTATATCGCATGCCGTTGCCGGTCGGGAATACTCGAAGTTTGTTTTTACGCGCTATATTTCTAAAGTTCTCGATCTCATTAAAGTAATAGGGGAGAAGTACGGTTTTGACGCGGAAGCGATGTCGCATGTCCCCATCGGTTTGTTCGAAGAGATCCGTAACGGTCTTTTTTCGCGGAAAGATACCGCATCGCTGTTGAAAACCATGATCGCCAAAGGTAAAGAGTATAATCTTATTACTCAAAGTATCGAGTTGCCGCCGTTGATTACGAAAGCGGATGATTTTTATGCCTTCTTTGTCCCTAAAACACTGCCTAATTTTATCGGCAACGGAACGATTGAAGCGGAAGTTGTTTATTTGGAACATTCCGAAACAACGGATGGAAGCTTGCTAAGCGGCAAAATCATCCTGATTGAACAAGCCGATCCCGGGTTTGATTGGATTTTTAATTACAACATCGGCGGATTGATAACTGCTTACGGCGGTCCGAATTCACACATGGCGATTCGTGCTTCGGAATTCAACCTGCCGGCGAGCATCGGTGTGGGCGAAAGTCTTTTTAATAAGCTGAAGTTTGTGCGATTGGTTCGGTTGGATTGTGCGGCACACCAACTGACGGTTCTCGGATAAAAATGTCAAGAATTGGTATTACTCAGCGCGTAGAATACCTCGAAACTCTCGGGGAAACGCGCGATGCGTTGGATCAAAATTGGACGAAACTCCTGCAAGCGAACGGATGCCTGGCGGTTCCCGTTCCGAATGTGTGTCATGTCGGTGATTTCATTGAGGCACTTTCGTTGGACGGAATTTTAATGAGCGGCGGTGACGACCATCCGACGCGCGATCGATGCGAAATGTACTGTATTGATTACTGCGTAAAACACAAAATGCCCCTTTTGGGCATCTGTCATGGGATGCAGTTTATCGGTCGGTATTTCGGAGCAACCTTGGTGAACATCGAAGGACACATCAAGGTTCGGCATAATGTTCTTATACATTCAAATCCGTACGAAATTCCTCAAAAAACGTTTGAAGTAAATTCCTTTCATCGCTTTACGTTGGACAAAGTTCCAGACGAATTTTTAAGTTTTGCTACAGATAAGGAAGGTCACTGCGAAGCGATGTATCATTCGACTTTGCCAATCGCAGCGTTTATGTGGCACCCAGAGAGAGTACCTTATTTAGACTGGTTCGGTGAGTTTTTAAGAAGATTTTATGGAAAACGTTAAAATTTTTATTCTTTGTGCCGGTGAGGGAAAACGTTTGCGTCCTTATACGGAGCATCAACCAAAGTGCCTGGTTTCCTATCTTGGAAAGCCGCTTTTGCAGTACCAAGTGGAAGTTTTTGAGCAGTTTAATCTGAAAAACATCACGCTTATCGGCGGTTACCGCAATGATGCTTTGCCTCGACAATATCCCGTTGTTGTTAATAACGAATTTGCAATCACGAACATGCTTTACAGCTTGTTTTGTGCCGAAGAACACATGACGGACGACAGCGATGTCATTATCAGCTACGGAGACATTATTTATCATGCTTCGGTATTGGAAAAGCTGCTTCAATCGAAGGATCCGTGCAGTGTTGTTACGGATATCGATTGGCGACGTTATTGGCAGGAACGCATGGAAGATCCGTTGAAGGACGCCGAGACGTTTCGTTGGGATACGCAAACGCATCGAATTTTCGAATTGGGCAAGAAACCGAAAACTTTGGAGGACATTCAGGGACAATATATTGGGTTGTTTAAGGTTTCCTCAACGCACGTGAAAGCATTCAAACAACACTATGAAATGTTTAAAAGTTCATATTTAAATTACAGAAACGCTTACATGACGGATTTTTTACAGTACCTTATTGAACAGGATTTTCCCGTTTTCGGTGTTCCAATTCGGAATCATTGGGCGGAATTTGATACGGTTAATGATTTGAAGATTAAATTGGCGTGGATGTGAGAAATATATTGAAGGATGCAGTGTTCGGTGCTCTGGTGCCCTGGGCGGTTTTGCTCTATACCTATAATCGGCAACACGGTTACTTCGCCGAACGGTATGATGTACCTTTGATATCTGCCTTGGCGGTGTATTTGATTGCGGTGGGTTTAAGATTGTTCGGTGTAAAGGGTTGGGTGATTTTCAACTTATGGATCGCAATTCTTTTGCCTTCCTGTTGCTCGTCGCGGATGTTGGATTTTGTACTGAGGTTATTGTTTTTGTATCTTGGTTTTTCTTTGTTAAAAAAAGTCCAGAGAAAGCATTTGAGTTTTTTATTGTCAATGATATGCATCATAAATGCACTATCTACCTGGCGACGGGATATGATTTCCCGCACGGAGGCGAAACATTTAACGGAACCTCGACAATCGTGTTCGTTTATACCACCGAAGGAAAATGTCTACTGGTTTGTTTTGGATGCTTACACAAGCTTGGAAAATCTGAAGAATTATTATCGTTTTGATAACACAAACTTTTACAAACAACTGATGGATTTGGGGTTCGTTACTCGTGACGGAAGTCTTCCATATCGAAAAATCGACATATTCCCGACTTTAAAGGCTTTAAATTTTTACGCTAACTTTAATTATTTCGATGTTACACAAACAAATGCGTTAACACTGCATTTTTGTTTAAAACATAACCGATTGTTCAATACGCTTCGAAAAAACGGTTACCGGATATACGCTACCGATTCAAGATTTCCTTTTTTGCATATTTTATCGGCACAAACTTTAAGTTCTCCTTACAAAGGGATATTTCTGCAATTTGTCTATCATTGTTTCCGGCAAAACAACCTCTTGAAACATTCAATACAAACTGCCCTCAATCAACAACTGTACCGTTATCAAAATGCAGTTTTTAAATTTTTAAAAGATGAATTTCGCCCGAAAGAAAAATGTTTTTATTACATTCATACCGATTCTCCGCATGCACCGTTTGTTCGAAATGGACAGAATGAATTTTTTAATGATTGTCAGAGTGTGATTTAGGGAGAGAACGAAGTCGGTTCGTGTGCTTATTTACAGAAGGATTATCGAAAAACTTACATTGAACAATTTTTAGTAATTTCCAAAAATCTTACGTTGATTATTCCCATATTGCAGAAGAAATTTGTTACTTCGATTGGGAAGACAAAGGCTGGAAACACGAACAATTATTTGAATTATTAAAATCTTTCGGAAAACAAACTCATTTATTTACCGGAGGCGGTTTGGTGCCGCGATGCATTTTGGAATTACCCGATACGGAATTTGTCCATATTTATCCCGGATTTTTACCTTATATCCGAGGCGCCGACGGAATTTTATGGTCTGTTTTAATTCGCGATAAACCCGGTGCGGCATGTTTTTATATGGTTCCGAAATTGGATGAAGGAAACGTGATTTTAACGGAAGAATATGCGCCGTTAAATTTTAAAAGCGATATTGCAACGAATGATCTCAAAACACGCTATCGATTGATTTTTTCTTTTTATGATCCGGCTGTTCGTGCTTTGTGTTTGAAACACGTTTTGGAGAAATTCGGTACTTTAACCAACCTTCCAAATGAAAAACAGGAGATCGACAAAGGAATTACGTTTCATTTTATGCATGATGCCTTGAAGGAGAAGGTGTTAAGGAAGATTTTTAATGGATAGACGGGAATTCAAAATATGGCACAATCTTCGTTAAATTGAACAGAGAACCTCGATGAGAGACCCAAGGTAACTAGAGTAAAACACGGAGAATTTTCCGACTTTTTACAAAAACCGTTGACAAAAGATATTTTCTCCCTTCAATAAAAAATGTGAGGTCATTTGATTTTATTCGATTTACGAAAGCGTCGCGGTTTTTTGCGGCGGCCTCATATAGTTTCTACGGATGGCGTTAAGCCGTACCGTTGAATTTTCCTTATAAATCTTTCTTTTTGAACTTATCCCGAAGCGGGGCGGTTTCGGATCGGGCAGGTCAAAGGATAAACAATAAAAAAACAATGAAAAAAATAATACATATTGCCTTGCTGGTTGCAGGCACGTCGATCGGGGTCGGTATCGTTGCGTTACCGATGGTTGCGGTAAATTTGGGATTGCCGCTTGTAACGGGACTGGTGGCTTTAATGCTGTTTATCGGATATCGTTCCTTTATGATGCCGGTGGATGTGAACATACGGCATCAATCGTTTTTATCGATTGTGGAAATGAGCCGCGAGCATGCCGGGCGCGCAACATTCTTTATTACTTTGAGCAGCTATTGTTTGCTGTTGTTCGGGTTGTTAACGGCTTATTTTTCCTGCCTGGCGGATACGATCGGTACGTTCTGTAACGTGCCTTCGCGTACGGTGATTATGCTTTGCGGAATTGGATTATTGGCATTGGTAAATCTGCGGAATAACATTTTTTCAAAAATCAATTCGGTCTGTGTCTCGATTTTGCTTCTTTTTATCGGCATTGCCATCGTACATGTTTGCGGTAACCCGAGCGGTGTATCGTCGAAAACGGAGACGCATCTGCAATTAACCGAATTGTCTGTGTTCCTGCCGACGATTTTTACTTCGTTCGGTATGCAGGTGCTGTGTTCCTATGTCTGTTCGTACTTGGATAATGACCGAAAGAAAATTTCCAAAGCAGCTGTCATCGGTGTTATCATTCCGGCGCTGATTTATACGTTGTGGATTTTCTGTGTGCTGAAAAACGTCGCGACGCACGATACCGAATTTTATCAACGTCTGCAGGCACATCAAGTGTCCGTCGGAGAACTGATCCAATTCCTCTGTACGTCGTCGCACCATCCGGCACTGGGAGTGTTTTTGAAAGTTCTTACGCTGTTCGCGGTTATTACCTCCACCATCGGGATTGCCGTCGGACTGTTGCAACCGTTGCAGTCGTTTTTGTCGAAAAATGTCTCGAAGATCGTTCTTTGTTTCGTCCCGGTGCTCATCAATTTGACTGTTCGCGATGCCTTTATGAAGGTCTTGTCTTTCGGTGGCATGATGCTGGCGATTTTTGCCATCTTTGTGCCGTATTACCTGCTGTGGAAAGAAAAGAGACACCGAGCGAGCGACTGCATCTGTTTGGCGTTCGGTATTGCGATTGTTCTGTGCGAATTGAAGCAATTTTTTTAAAACCTTATGAAAAAACTCGTTCACTCCATATGTCTCATCTTCGGTACCTGTGTCGGTGCCGGACTGGTTGCGTTGCCGATGCTGGCGGTTCACTTGGGAATATCGCTTTCGGCGATCATTATTGCCGCCATGGTGTATATTGCCTGGCGATCTTCTATGATGACCGTTGATTTGAATGCGTTGCATCAATCGCCGTCATCGATCGTACAACTCAGTGAAGTGTATTCCGGGAAGAAGGCTTTCGGTATAACGATGGCGAGTTTTTATCTGCTTTCGTTCAGTCTGTTGACGGTCTATTTTTCCTGCGTTTCGGATACCGTTAATACGGTTTGTCATCTCGGACAAACAACGGGTATTTTGATTTGCGGTCTTGGTTTATTGGGGCTTCTAAGCTTAAAAACACGCGTTTTTTCGCAATTAAACACGATCTTTGTCGGTCTTCTGATGGTCGTGATTGCGGTTGCGATTTTGCAGACGCGCACCGACGGGCACGGTATGGTTGCCGGCGGTTCCGTGAAGTTTAATGACCTGCTCGCGTTTTTCCCTGTTATCTTTACATCCTTCGGCGTGCAAAACGTTTGCCATACCGTTTACGGATACCTTGACGGAAATAAACGAAAAATCAGCCTGGCGTTTTTTATCGGTATTCTTGTTCCGGCAATGGTGTACATCGCGTGGATTGCGTGCGTGTTGCATACGATTGCAACAAACGATGCGGCATTTTATCAACGTTTGCAGGCACATGAGGTGTCCGTCGGGGAGTTGATCGGTTTCCTTTGTGATTGTTCGCATTACAAATCGCTCGGGCTTTTCCTGAAATTGCTCACACTGCTTGCGATTATAACTTCTGCCGTCGGAATTGCAATCGGCTTGCTTCAATCCATGAAGGAATTGCTGTCGGAAAACGTGTCGCGTTTATTGGTTTGTATTGTTCCCGTCGTGATCAATTTAACGATTCCGAACGTCTTTTTGAAAATTCTGTCGTTCGGCGGAATGGTCGCAACGATTTTTGTTTTCTTTATGCCGTATTATCTGCTGAAAAAACAGGGACAAAAATTAACCGTCGGCGAACATGTTTGCTTTTTGTTCGGTGTTATTGTGGTGCTGTGTGAATTGAAGCAACTTTTTTGAAAGGAAATACAATGAAAAATAAAATAAAAAAGTCCGGATGTGCCGTCTTAGCGGCATTTGGAATGGTAATGAGTATAAACGGAAGTAATGTCGTTGCGATGTTGACATACGTCGGTTTGATATCGCTTTCGGCATCGGCAACATTATATTATCACTGTGTTTTCGGTTCGAAGTATTCTCTGGGCGGATTGTTCGGAACGGAGCAGGGGAGTGTTTGAATGGCGTTGCGTACGGCAGGGTTCTTTAAACGATTTACGAAAGCTTGGTGATGAAAAAGTTAATCCATACGATTTTTTTGGTAACCGGAACGTCCATCGGAGCGGGGTTGATTGCGCTTCCGATGACGGTTGTGAACCTCGGGTGCGGTGCGTTTATCGGTGTGATTGCAATCATGGTTTGGTTGGCATATCAGTCGTCCTACATGACTTCTCAATTGAATGTGGCGAATAAAGCACCTGCTTCGATTGTGGAATTGAGTCGACAACACGGAGGGAACGTATTGTTTGCGGTAACGTTGGGCAGTTTTTACCTGTTGTTTTTCGGATTGTTGACGGTATATTTTTCCTGCATGGCGGATACCATCGGTACGTTTTGCGGATTGAGTAAAACGGCTTCCGTTGTATTGTGCGGTTGCGGTTTGCTTTTGCTTTTGAATATGCAAACGCGTGCATTCTCGAATTTAAATTCCGTTTTCGTATTGATGCTGTTGGCAGTGATTGCCGTTGCCGTTATTTCCATCAAACATATGCCCGAAACGGTTACCAAGGAAGTATCTTGCGGTACCGACGAGTGGATTAAGATGGTGCCGATCCTTTTTACGTCCTTCGGCGTGCAGGGTTCCTGTGCTTATTTTTGTTCCTATCTGAATAATGATTTGAAGCGTTTAAAAACGGCGTTTTGGGTCGGGTTAAGTATTCCCGCGGTGATCTATTTCCTGTGGACGCTCTGTTGTTTAAAAACCGCAATGTCATACGATGCGGAATTCTTTCAACGGTTGCAGGCGCACGAAGTGTCCGTCGGAGAATTGATACGGTTCCTTTGCGAGTCTTCGAGCCTTCCGACCATGGGGGTATTTTTGAAACTGCTGACCTTGTTTGCGGTTCTGACTTCTACTATCGGTGTTGCGTTGGGTTTATTACAACCGTTGCAGGCGTTTTTGCCGCAATCCGTTGCCAAGAGTGCCCTTTGTTTTGTTCCTGTCCTTATCAATCTGACCGTCGCTGAAGCATTTTTGAAGGTTTTGTCCTTCGGCGGCATGATGCTGGCGATTTTGGCGATTTTGGTTCCCTATAAACTGCTGACACCGATGGGGGTGCAAAAAACGTTTGCGCATCGCCTGTGCTTTATCGGAGGCATTGTCGTTGTGGCATGCGAATTGTGGTCGGTGGTCGGTTAAACCACTTGAAAAGGGCAAAGTATGGATACCGTCAACGTACTTTGCCGCCTTTGATTTGATAACCGCCTCCGAAGTTTCTTCGGTTCTCGCATTGAACGGTAGGGTAGGGAAGATCTTAAAAGTTTCAATTCAACCCCGTCGTGCTCGGAAGATGATTTTGACGAAATTGCGATGTCGGTTTTACAGCGTATATGGTGAACATACTTGTTCGCACTTGCTTTATAAAGCCCGATTTTCTACGGTAACATCGTGAAATCCTTTATCCACGCGACGGCTTTGGTGATCGGAACCGCCATCGGTGCCGGTTTTTTGGCATTGCCGCTGTCGGGTGCGCATCTGAACGTACCGCTGATTGTTGCGGCAACCCTGATTTGCATATTTGTCACGTATCGTTCTTCCGTCATGGCGGTGGATTTGAACGAATTTTATCAATCGTCGGCTTCGTTGGATAAACTGTGTCGCATCCACGTCGGCAGAGGGCTTTTTATCGTCGCTTTAACGAGTTTGTACTTACTTTCGTTGAGTTTTCTGACGGGTTATTTTGCCTGTTTTTCCGATATGCTTTGTGCGTTCTTACCAGTCAATCGTTCCATCGGCATTATCGCGAGTGCCTGCGGATTGTTTCTTATTTTAAGCCTCCGAACGCGCCTTTTTTCGAATTTAAATTCTTTGTTCGTATTTGCGTTTCTGGCGGCAATTTTGCTCATTCTTTTGCAGATTGCAATGAAATGTTCGTCGGGAGCAATTGAAACTCAGGCAAACCTGCGCGAGTTGCCGTGTTTTTTACCGATTTTGTTCGCCTCCTTCACCATGCAAACCGTCTGTCCCTATATTTATAAAAATCTGGATGGTCAAAAAAAAACCATTCGTCGCGCATTGTTCCTCGGGTGTCTGATCCCGGGAGTTATTTACGCGCTGTGGATGATTTGCGTTTTGAAAACGGCTTCCCAAGATCCGGCGTTATGGCAACGTTTGCGGGCGCATGAGATTTCCGTTGGTGAATTGATTGCTTTCCTGTGCGACAGGTTACCGTACGCTTCGGTCGGCGCGATTTTAAAAACGGTTACGGCACTGGGAGTCGTCACCTCCGCCATCGGTTACGGCGTCGGGCTGTTGCAATCGTTGCAAAATCTGTTGCCGAAACCGTTGGCGCGTTTCTTTATTTGCTTTCTTCCTGCCGTCATCAATCTTTTCGCACCGAACCTGTTTATCCATATTTTAACGTTTATCGGGATGATTTCGGCGGTTTTTACGATTTTTGTGCCGTATTACCTGACGGTGCGGCATATGAAACAACGCTCTTTGAGTGGATTGTTTTGTTTTTTGTTCGGTCTGACGGTTGTTATTTGCGAGATTGTGTACGAGTGGAAATGACCTCCCGAGACGAAAGTGTCGTCGGCTCGCTTCCGTTATAAAGATAAATAATTGCCTTATGCGGAAATTCTTCGTTACCCTGAGATTGTGAAGCGTTTTATCCATGCAACACTGTTGGTTGTCGGAACCTCTATCGGGGCGGGTTTTCTGGCGTTACCGCTGTCGGGCGTTAACCTTGATATCGGTTTATTGCTTTTATTGACCGTTGCATTCATTTTTATTGCTTACCGTTCCTCCATGATGGCGGTGGATTTAAATGCGCTTTACAAAGAGCCGGCTTCGATGGACAAAATTTGTCGCGGTCATGTCGGGAAAGGTGTTTTTGCGCTTACGTTGAGCAGTATTTATTTGCTGTCGTTCGGTTTGCTGGTCGGTTATTTTTCCTGTTTTTCGGATACTTTCAGCCGTGTTTGTTCCGTTAATTACAATGCAACGGTTTGGCTAAGCGCACTCGGACTGTTTTTGATTTTAAACCTGGATGCCAAGCGTTTTGCCAATCTGAATTCTTCTTTCGTAACTGTTTTGTTGGCGGCAATTCTGGCGGCAATTGTGTATGTCGGGATTTCTTATCCCGGTGTGGAAATCAAGACCGAAACACGATGGAAGGAGTTGCCCGGATTTTTGCCGGTTCTTTTTACATCTTTTATCATGCAAACGCTTTGTCCGCGTATTTACAATGATTTGGCGGGCGATAAAAAAAAAATCAGTCGTGCGCTTATCCTCGGGATTTCAATTCCGGGTATCATTTACATGCTGTGGGTTATGTGCGTTTTGAAAAACATCATAGCCAACGATCCGGAATTCTTAAAGCGTTTGCAGGCGCATCGGGTAACAGTCGGGCAGTTAATTGAATTTTTGTGCAATACCTCGCCGCATCCGTTTATCGGATCGCTTTTGAAACTTTTGACTCTGTTGTCCGTTATTACGTCCGCCATCGGATTCGCCATCGGTCTTTTGCAATCCTTATATGGTTTTTTACCGAAACCGTTGGCGCGCTTTATTGTTTGTTTTTTGCCGGCACTTATCAATTTGATTTCGCCTGATATGTTTGTTCGCATGTTTGCGTTTTCCGGAGCCATAGCAACGGTGTTCATGATTTTTGTTCCGTATTATCTGCTCAAAAAACAAACGGGGAAGAGTTCTTTCGGCGGATTGTTCTGTTGCATCGCCGGCGTCGTCATCGTGCTTTGTGAACTTAGCCAGTACTTTCTGTAAAGTGCCACTTTCCGTGACTTCGTTTGCGGGTTTCGATTTTGTGCGATTGTCGCTTCCGAAGCGGTTTTTAAAGAAGTTTGCAACTTTTGTTTATAAGTTTATTAAAAAAGCTTGCATTCGAGCTTTTTTGGTATAGCATCAGAATTGTCAATCCAATGGAGACAGAGAGCACAGTGAGTTCCTCCAATCGGTTGCCGTTGTTACTGGGTGCCAGGGATTGCGTTATCTCCGAGGGGAGTGTTATTTTGTCTTCCTTGGTTTTGATTTTGCGCTAAGCGCAGAAGAAACTTTCCCTCACATCTTTTTTTATTTTTTTAACAAAAGGAGATACTATGAAAAAAATACTGCATTCGTCGTTACTCGTTGCCGGAACTTCCATCGGAGCCGGACTGCTGGCATTACCGATGACGTCGGTCAATATCGGCATCGGATTGTTGACGGTTATGGTTTTATTAATGTTGTTTGTCGGTTATTACACCTCCATGATGGTTGTCCGATTAAACGAAACGTATCAAACACCCGCATCGGTCGTTGATATTGCCAAAAAACACGGCGACAAGCTAACCTTCGGAATGCTTTCGGCGAGCTTTTACGGCTTATCGTTTGCGGTTTTAACCGCTTATTTTTCCGGACTTGCCGATACCGTCAGCAAAAACTGGTCTTTAAATTACAACGGCGTCGTCATTGCCTGCGGTTTCGGTTTATTTTTGTGCCTTTGTTTAAAAGAAACCGTTTTTGCCAACTTAAATTCCGTTTTCGTATTACTGCTGGTCGGCATCGTTGCGTCTGCCGTTTTAACCATCGGTTTTTCAAACGTTCCATCGGAATTGTTGCTTGCAAGTCCGCAATGGAACGAAGTACCGACGTTTCTGCCGGTTATTTTCTGTTCTTTCGTCATGCAAATGGTTTGTCCGCATGTATATGCCTATTTGGAGCATGATATGTGCAAAGTTCGTTTCGCGATTTTTATCGGATTGACCCTTATCGTTGTTGTTTATCTTTCCTGGACGGTGTGCGTATTAACGAAAATTTTCGAAAGCAGTCCGGAATTTTTCCGACAAATGCAGGCGCATCGGGCATCCGTCGGCGAATTAACGCAATTTCTCTGTAAAGCATCGGGTTCGGATGTAGTCGAAACGCTTCTGAAATTTATAACCGTGTTCGGAATTACCACTTCCGCAATTGGTGTGGCGATCGGTATGATGCATGCGCTCGCAACGCATATGCCGAAATTGGCGACACGCATCGTGATTTGTTTTATCCCGACCGTTATCAATTTCCTGTGCCCCAACGCCTTTGTCGCCATCTTTGCCATCGTCGGCGTGATTTGTACTGTTTTCGCCGTTTTCGGACCGTACCGACTGTTAAAAACAAGCGGCGAACACATCACCGTTCCGTATCGCATCTGTTGGTGGGTCGGCGCAACCGTGGTGATTTGCGAATGTTTGCATGTATTAAGTTAACGGGTGTAAAAACCGTTAAATCTTGTATTTTGGTATCGGTAAAGCCACGATGGTTCCTGTCCATGGATGATATTTGCGTCGATAAACCTTTGCGACTGCTTCGGTATATTAAAGCTCTGTCTAAATTAACATTCACAAGCGTCAAATCATACGAACGGTACGAAACAACACTTTGGATACATCGTTTGCGGGGGGGGGGGGGGGGGTGGGAAGCGCCCCTCTTGGGTGTTGCTTCAAAAGAAGATTTTTTGTTTCGTTTTACCCTTCCGGAAGAACCGATAGAGCCGAAACTCTCCGACGATCTCGATTGTTGGTTGGATAAAGAGGCTGAGAAGCCGGCTTTAAAATCGGAAATTGCGGATGAAAACGGCGAAACGTTGCTTTTGGAAGATTTTCCGGAAATTCCGCCGGCATTTGAGGAATTTTTAAAGCAGTCGGAAGTTTATAAGAAACTTCATGACGAGTGGCTGTCTTCCAGACTGGCGTATAACGACTTGTTTTTGCTGTACCAAAAGCTGGAACAGCAAAAAGAACAACTTGAATTGATATGCGGGGTCGGTCTGTTGCAGTGGGGAAAAATTTGTCGTCCCGTTGTCACGTTGGAAGTTGAACTCCAATTTGATGCGGAAGCTCGTGAATTCACGCTTATTCCGAGCGAACGTGCCGTGTCGGTTGCGGTTGAAGACGATATGTTGGAAGAAAACGTTCGATCGCTCTGCAAACCGTCGGAACATAAGGATTTTATCGAAACCGTCGGAACCGATGTATGTGATCGGGAGAAAATCGGTCAATTTCTGACAAAATTTGTACACAGTTTAAGTGCCGACGGAACGTATGACGCGGATAATACGTTTCAACGAACTGCATCCGAGACGCCGCGCATTTCCTTTACGCCCGGATTGTTTTTGCGGAAGCGTTCTTCTTCCGGTTTCCTGCGATGTGTAAATGAAATTGAAAACTCCGTTGAGACGACGGGAAAGGTTCAAAAGTTTTTAAGAAAATTTTCTGAAACTTCCGATGAGGGAGGCAAGAGAAGGATATCGAACGAAAGCGATGACAACGTTCCGTATTGTGCTCTTGAGGTTTATTTTCCGAAGCCTTCAAACGAAGAACAGAAGAAGATTGTTCGAAAATTTGAAACTTCGGATTGTGTGGTGGTTCAAGGACCGCTGGCAATGGGAAAATCGCATACCATCGCCAATTTAATTTGCCATTTATTGGCAAAAGGAAAGCGGATTTTGGTTACCGCCAAAACGGAACGCGCCCTGAAAGTGCTTCAAAATTTGCTTCCCGAGGAATTTCGTCAATTGTTCCTCAGTATTGTCGGCAACGATCGGGAAGCCCTGGATGCGTTGGCGGCAAATGTGACACAATTGATCAACGAAGGCGAAATTTCAATTCAAAGCATGCTTGGAATAAAATCGAGAAACTTACTTCAAAACTTTACGAATTGCGTTCGAAAGAAGCGATTTTATCTCGAGAACTCCGTGACGGAACGGAAGCGGAAACAAAGAAATATCGCATCAATGAACACTATTGGGAGCACCGACGGATATTATTCGGGTGTTGGAAAACGACCGCGCAATGTACGGATGGTTGGAGGATGCTACTTGCTCTGTAAAAGATTTTGCACAATTCAAACAAAATTTATTGAGTTATTTGGAGGAATACCGATGTTTTTTTAACAACGATATTGCTAAACTTTCGTGTTGTTTCGATGAGATCGAAATATCAAAAGTTCTGCTGAAGCCGATTATATCAATCACACTCGAACTTTTTTAAAGCAAACCGCAGAACCAGTGCCTTAAAAAATGGAGCCAACACTCTGTCCATATTTTAAAGTAACCAAACTGTGGATTTCTAAATAACGGAGCTCGTCTCTTGGTTTTGATACCGCCTTCTATCCTTCGAAAATCAGCAATCTTCACCACTACTTTTTCTCTCTTCTTTCTTTTTTCTCTCTCAAAAACTTCCTTCCATCAATCCCTCGATCGTCCCCTTAAAAACACCAAACGGAGCACTTTTGTGCTCCGCTTGGTGTTCGCTTGCGATCCTCTCGACCGCCTTTTTCCTCACGTCCTCTTTAGAACGTGTAGGTCAAACCCGCTTCAAGGGTGTGATTGAACGGCGTCTTGATTTTGTATTCTTTGCCGGCAAACGTCTGCTTCACC
>JAEEGL015545812.1_pt1 | contig 47330 bp, 43 predicted proteins | sample 9134231 | NCBI WGS metagenome assembly JAEEGL01 (sample SAMN16246548, study PRJNA631951) | gut metagenome | biome: gut microbiome; feature: rumen; material: fiber-attached | host: Bos | place: Iran: Karaj | collected 2018-10
GGAAGAAATACAAAGAAAAGGATAAAGAAGAATAGGAAGGGCATCGCACGGATGCTTATCGATAGTTATTGAGGGACAACATCCAAGATGCTTATGGTGTTCCGTATTTGTACCAAGACTTTCGTAAATCACTGATTATCAGTATATGTTAGATTTGAGGAGGTGAAGTAAAAGAACGCATAATCCTATCATAAAGCATCCGTGCAAGTCACTCGATTTGCACGGATGCTTTGTTTGTTTCTTATGTAAGTTGACTATGGAAAAACATTTTGTTACGGCCAAAAACAGCTAAGATGGGCAGATTTTTAATGTAAAACTTGTGTGAACGGATAAAACAAAATACCTTTGTACCTGTACAATGTTCATCCGATAGGGTGTCATCAAAAATGAAGAAAAATTATTTAGGATGATATGAAAAAATTGCTTCTTTCCATTTGTGTTTTGACGCTGAGCTTGGGAGCCAGTGCCAAAGATGTGTTTGTGAACACGCCGAAAACGACGTTGATGCTCGCGGTGAACGAGGGACAGACGCCGCGTATTCATTATTATGGTTCGCGCATCAGGCCTGAACAGGCACATGAGGTGTACGATGCCATGAGTGTGAACTACGATGCTTATCCCGCTTTCGGACACAACAGTTTTGACGAGACAGCATTGAGTGTGACCCATGCTGACGGTAACATGTCGACGGAGTTGATGGTGACGGGATGCCGGCAGGAGGGTGATGAAACCATCATTTCGCTGAAGGACAAGAAGTACGACTTCTTTGTGGATCTCTATTACAAGGCCAACGACAAGAGCGACGTGATTGTAACATGGACGGTGATTCGCAATGGAGAGAAGAAGCCCGTGAAGTTGGAGCAGTATGCCAGTGGAGTGATGACGCTGAGACAGGAAGGTGCGTGGCTGACTCACTTCCACGGTGCGTGGGGACAGGAGGCTGGTATGACAGAAGAGCCTCTGACGGCAGGATTGAAGACTATCGTGAATCACGATGGTGTACGTACGGCGATGGATGACCGTGCCGAGGTAATGATTTCGTTGGATGGTAAGCCACAGGAGAATCGTGGACGTGTGATTGGTGCTGCACTGTGCTGGACGGGCAACTATAAGTTGCGCATTGAGACGCGTGGCAAGTATCGTCATACGTTGTTGGCAGGCATTGACGACTTGCATACGGCCTATACATTGAAATCAGGAGAGACATTTAAGACCCCCGAGTTGGCGCTGACCTACAGCGAAGAGGGCAAGGGTGGAGTGAGCCGTGCTTTTCACCGTTGGGGACGCAATGCCCAACTTCACAATGGTAAGGCACTACGTGAGATTCTGTTGAATTCGTGGGAAGGTGTTTACATGAATGTGAATCAGGAGGTTTGCGAACAGATGATGGATGGCATCAAGGAACTTGGTGGTGAGTTGTTTGTGGTGGACGATGGCTGGTTTGGCCGCAAGTATCGCCGCACGGATGACACACAAGGTTTGGGAGACTGGGTGACTGACACACAGAAGTTGCCTAATGGTGTGCCAGCCCTGTTGAAGGCTGCAGAGAGTCGCGGCCTGAAGTTTGGCATTTGGATTGAGCCGGAAATGACCAACAGTAAAAGTGAACTGTTTGAGGCTCACCCAGATTGGGTGGTGGCTCATCCCGCACGCGAACTCTCTAAAGGACGTGGTGGCACACAATTGGTGCTTGACCTCTCGAATCCCAAGGTGCAGGACTTCGTGGTGAGCATTGTGGACAATCTGGTGAAGGAGAATCCGACGTTACACTATATCAAGTGGGATTGTAACATGTCAATGCAAAACTTTGGCAGCAGTTATCTGACCGCTGACAAGCAGAGCCACCTTTTTGTGGATTATCATTTAGGTCTGCGTAATGCCCTTGAGCGCATCCGTAAGGCTCATCCAAACCTTGTCATTCAGTTGTGTTCGAGTGGCGGTGGTCGTGTGAACTGGGGTGCCATGCCTTATTTCGATGAGTTCTGGGTGAGTGATGACACCGATGCCCAGCAGCGACTCTTCATTCAGTGGGGCACCAGCCATTTCTTCCCGCCGATGGCGATGGCTCAGCACGTCAGTGCTTCTCCTAACCACCAGACGGGTCGTGTCATTCCGCTGAAGTTCCGTTTCGATGTGGCTATGACGGGTCGTTTGGGTATGGAGATGAAACCCAGTGACCTCAACGAACGTGAACGTGAATATGCCAAGAAAGCGGTGGCGTTCTACAAAGAGATACGTCCCGTCGTGCAGTTGGGGGATTTGTATCGTCTTCTTTCACCCTACGAGAACAAAGGCTTCTGTAGTGAGATGTTTGTGACGGAGGATAAGAGCGAGGCCGTGTTTTTCTGCTATAAGTTTGAGAACTACATCGGTCTTGAGACACCTCGTTGGCATATGGCGGGTTTGGATCCCGACGCCACTTATCGTTTGAATGAGTTCGAGTGTACAGAGCGCAGTCACCACTTCGAAGGCAAGACATTCTCGGGCAAGTTCCTGATGGAAACTGGTATCGATGCCACGCTGAGTGGTCAGTTTGCCAGTCGCGTCATCCGACTGAAGAAACTGTGATTGAGAGTTGGAATGTCATAAAGAAGGAAGACATGAAAAAAATGATGTTAACACTGATGGCGGTCGTGATGGGATGCGTGGGTGTGCATGCCGATGAACCTGTCATCAGGAATTTGGAAGAATCCAAGTACTGCATGGAGATGGGCGATTTTAGTATGGTCATCGATGCAGGAAAAGGTGGAAAGATACTGTCTTTCAAATGTCAAGACATGGAGGTCATCTCACAGTCACCCATGCGGGAGACTTTTGGCAGCACGTTTTGGACGAGTCCTCAGAAAGAATGGAACTGGCCTCCTGTGCAGGAGTATGACAAAATGCCATACGCTGTGGAGGAGAAGGAGGGTGCGCTTGTCATGACGAGTCAGGTTTCGGAGCGGCTGAAGTACCGTATCCGTAAATCATTTGCGACTGACAAGAAAGACCATGCGTTTGTCATCACTTATTCCATCATCAATGAGTCAGACACGACTCGTCGTGTGGCTCCTTGGGAGATTACTCGTGTGCCGAACGAAGAGGGCTTGATATTTTTTGATGCTCCAGTGGAGGGCATTACGCCCGCTGGCTTGATGGCATTCGAGGCTGAACATGGTGCCTCATGGTATCGGTCGGATGCAACGGAATCGAATCGTAAAATCAATGCAGATGGCAGGGGATGGCTGGCATATAAAAACAAGAACCTGTTGCTGGTCAAGAAGTTTCAAGATTTGAAACCTTCAGAACCTGCTCCCAACGAGGCCGAGATTCAGGTGTATGTGAATCGTGGAAAGACATACATTGAGTTGGAGAGTCAAGGTGCGTATACGGAATTGAAACCTCACGAGTCGCTCAGTTGGACGGTGCGCTGGTATTTGTTGCCTGATTCGTCTCCAGTGGAGCCATCCGAGCAACTGCTACAGAATGTAAAGAAGGTCATCGAATGAGATGACCTTCTTTTTTTTGTCCCTTATAAAATTGTTCCTTATAAAATATTGATGATGTCTCGAAGCGCATGCACCTCGTGGGTGACAGGTGCAGGAGCAGGGTAGTCGGGAAATCGGTTGAAAAAGATGGTGTCAAGTCCTGCTTGCTTGGCTCCGAGAATGTCGGTGTTGAAGTTGTCGCCAATCATCAGCGTTGTTTCCGGTTTTGCACCCGACTGCTGGAAAGCGTATTCAAAGAATTGTGGCGAGGGTTTGTTGGCGCCAGCGTCTTCGCTCAGGATGATAGTCGTGAAGTAGTCGAAGAGTCCGCAAGCATGAAGTTTCTTGTACTGCACCTCGTGGAAGCCGTTGCTGCACATGTGCATGCGGTAGCCTTTTCCCCTGAGGTAATCCATCAGTTCCTGTGCTCCATCCACCAATCCAGACTTCACGGCACAGAGTGAAAGGAACTTGTCGCTTGCCCTTCGGCAATAGTCCTCCGTGGGGTTCAGCCCTTTCCCGAGACTCAGCGGGTGGCGGAAACGCTCCACGATGAGGTAGTCACGTTCAATCTCCCCTTTGGCATACTGTGTCCAGAGTCTGATGTTCGTGTTCCAATAGTCGTCGTGGAAGACCTTTGGGTCATCAAAGTATTGCTCCAGATGCAGAAAGTCGTACAGTTCATCCAAGGCGATGAGGGCATTTCCGTGGGTGTCGTAGAGCGTGTCGTCGAAGTCGATGAAAAGGTCGGGGTATTTCATGAAGCATTGAAGATGGCGTTGAAGCACTTGTCAGCCGCACCAGCATTGGCATTGATGTAGCCTCCAGCCGCCTGTCCTGCTTTCTGGAGCTCCTTGGGCGAGGCGATGAACTTGTCCATGATGGCGGCAAACGAAACCTCGTCCTGATATTCGAACGAGCCGCCGCAAGCCAGCAACGCCTGTGCCTCGCGGAACTTCTTGTTGTTGGGGCCGAAAATCACGGGGATGCCATACACGGCTGCTTCTGGCACATTGTGGATACCCACACCGAAACCGCCTCCCACGAGTGCCACCTTGCCATAGCGGTAGATGGACGACAGTTTACCGAAGCAGTTGACAATGAGCACATTCGCTTCCTTTTGTGCCACACCCTCGTTCTTCTCCAGTTCCGTATATCTCACCGATGTGAAGCCATTCTCCTCCAACAATTTCTCGATGTCCTTCAGATGCGACTCGCTGATGACGTGTGGGGCGATAATCAGTTTCCAATCCTTATGTTGAGCGAAGTAGGGGATGTAGATTTCTTCGTCGGGTCCCCACGACGAGCCAGCAATGAAGCAAGGCGCATCGCCGGCAAACTGTTCCACCAGCGGTAGGGGAGCGGCAGCATCCTTAATGGCGATGACACGATCCAGTCGGGTGTCACCCACCACAGTCACATTCTCGATGCCATGTTCAGCCAGCAGTTTCCTCGAAGTCTCGTTCTGCACAAACAGATGGGTGAACTGCCTGATGGGCTTCAGCGTACCGTACCATTTGAAGAAATACTGATCGGGGCGGAAGATGCTGCTCACGCTGTATGTCTTGATGCCCTTACGCCGACAGGTGGTCAGGTAGTTCAGCCAAAACTCATACTTGATGAACACGGCAATCTCCGGATGAGCCAAGCGCAAGAACGAGAGCGCATTGCCGGGCGTGTCGAAAGGCAGGTAGCACACCAAGTCAGCGCCCTCATAGTCCTTCCTCACCTCATAGCCCGACGGCGAGAAGAACGTGAGCAAAATTTTATATTCGGGGTGCTCCACATGCAGCCTCTCCATCAGTGGACGTCCCTGCTCAAACTCGCCCAGCGATGCGGCATGAAACCACACTACGCGGTCGGTCTTCTTGATGTGGCGACGCAACAGCCCATACGTCTGGCTGATGCCCACCACCATCTTCCGTGCTTTCTTATGGAAGAGGGCTGCCAAAATCATGCCCCAAGTGAATATGTATAATCCTATAGAATACACAATGAGAATTTACAATTTGACGATTTACAATTTACAATTTATCCGAGAGTTTCGATGGCAAACTTCATTCTTCTCAGCACCTCTTCTTTGCCAAGGAATGCCGAGAGTTCATACATGTCGGGGCCTTGTCCCGTACCCACCAGCGCCACACGCCACGCGTTCCATGGCCTGATGCCTGTCTGCTCCGTCCATGGGTCGACAACTGCCTTCTGACCTTCCACGCTCCAGTCGTCGATGCCTTCCAGCACCGTCATCATCTGCTCCATCTCGGCAGCCGTGTTTTCGCCCCAGTTCTTGCGCACGAACTTGTCGCCCTCCTTGTCAAACTCTGTGGGAGCCACGAAGAAGAACTTCGTCAGCGGCCACAAGTCGCTTGCAAACGAGATGTTGCGCTTCTTCTTGTTGCCCTGACCGTCCACATATTCAATCACCTTCATCTTCATCATTCTCACCACTTCTGCCTCCTGCTCGGCTGTTGCCTCAATGCCATTTTCGCGCAGCACTTTGTCGAAAGCAGGACACCAGTCAGCATCGGGACGTTGGATGAGATACTGATGGTTGAACCATGCAGCCTTCACATAATCGAACTTTGCCCCGTTCTTCGAGCACTTCGACAGGTCGAACAACTGCACCATCTCCTCCAGCGACATCAGTTCTTGGTCGTTGCCAGGATTCCAACCCAGCAGCGCCAAGAAATTCACCACCGCCTCGGGCAGATAGCCCTTCTCCCTGTAGCCCGATGACACTTCGCCGCTCTTCGGGTCGTGCCACTCCAGCGGAAACACGGGGAAGCCCAGTTTGTCGCCGTCACGCTTCGAGAGTTTTCCGTTGCCAATTGGCTTCAGCAGCAGCGGCAAATGAGCGAAACGGGGCATCGTGTCAGCCCATCCGAACGCCTCATACAGCAACACGTGCAGCGGAGCCGACGGCAGCCACTCCTCACCGCGAATCACGTGGGTAACCTCCATCAGGTGGTCGTCCACAATGTTCGCCAAGTGATATGTGGGCAGTTCGTCGGCACTCTTGTAGAGCACCTTGTCATCGAGGATTGACGAGTTGATTCTCACCTCCCCGCGAATCAGGTCGTCCACCAACACATCCCTGCCTGGTTCAATCTTGAAGCGCACCACATATTGCTCGCCCTGAGCGATGAGGCTGTCCACCTCCTCCTTCGGCAGGGTGAGCGAGTTGCGCATCTGTCCGCGTGTCGATGCGTCATATTGGAAGTTCTCCACCTCCTCGCGTTTCTTGTTCAGTTCCTCGGGCGTGTCGAACGCATAGTAAGCCTTGCCCTCATCGAGCAGCACCTGCACATACTTCTTGTAGATGTCTCTGCGTTCGCTCTGTCGGTAGGGACCGTGAGAGCCGCCGAAGGAGACACCCTCGTCAAACTGGATGTCCAGCCACTTGAACGACTCGATGATGTACTCCTCTGCTCCAGGCACAAAACGGGTGGAATCCGTGTCTTCGATGCGGAAAATCAGTTCGCCCCCTTGCTGACGGGCAAAGAGGTAATTGTAGAGCGCGGTGCGCACACCGCCTATATGAAGAGGTCCCGTAGGACTGGGTGCAAAGCGCACCCGAACTTTTCTTTCTGCCATGATGATGTTTTGAATTTGCGTGCAAAGGTACGTAAAAATAATGAGACAGGAAAAACAAAGGGGGAAAATGTTTCTCTTCCGTATATTGAGAGAATGAAAAGCGGCGTTGCTGGAGATTCCTTGCTTCCACAACCCCCAATTCCCTCCTTTTACAACCACAAAATCGGTCTGAGTCACACCGGCACCCTCGGTCTGAGTCACACCGACCCCTACGGTGTGAGTCACACCGATTTCGAGGTAGTGGAAGAGTCGCTACAGAGGTAGTGGAAGAATGAAACGGGAGGCTGTGACAGTAGAGGTGGAATGGATGCTACTTTGCCTTTGGGCAATGTTCTTTGATGTAGTTATACACGAAGTCGAAGTCCTCGTTGCGGACATAAACTTGATTGTTGGAGAGGATTTCTCTGATTTTGATGACGTTGCCCCATCTGCCGCGTTTCACGCTGTGCACGGAGGCGAAGTCGGAATACATGGAAGTGCGGACAGCGGTGTTGATGCCCAATCCCATCACGGCAGGCCTCCCCGATGCTGCACCTGCGAGAGCGGTGATGGCACCCAGTTTCTGTGCCTTCTTGGCTTGCTCGGGAATTTGTTCGTGATTGATGCCGTGCTCGTCCATCGTGAAGAGAATGATGTATTTGCCGCCATACATGCCTGCCACAATGGCATAGCTAAGGAAGATGAGAAGGGCGAAAAAGGCGATGAAGACGAGAACGGGCCATGTGTCATCCCATAGTTGTTCCCTGTTGTCCCAGGCGATGTGATTCCAGTTCAGCATCAGAATCAGCCCGCCGATACCTACAAAAATCCAGAAGAAGATTTTGTACACCAAGAACAGGATGGTGGGGTTTGTCCACATGTTGAAGGGGTATATCCAGCGGTACTTGCCGTCGTCGCACAAGGTGACCCCCTTCTTCAGTTCTTCGTTGTCATACGACCTGCGTTTCCGCTTCTTGCCCGTAGTTTTGGCAGCAAGAGGCGGAGGCGGTGGTGTTGGCGATGCCACAGCTGCTCCACATGAGAAGCAGAATTTGGTGTCGTCGGGCAGTTGTGCGCCACAGTTGCAACAATTCTTCATAGGTCTTGGATGTTAAGTTTCTCCGCAAATGTAGTGTTTTTTGTGGCTCTCATCCAAACATTTTGTTCAAATTTTGTCGATAAAATGTGTGCGTACCTCTTGTTTTTCCTCCGATTTGTTCAGAACTTTGAAAAATTTCGTATCTTTGCAACCATTAAAACTTTATGTGTTAATTGACTGATATGAATATAATTGCTCTTCGATTGCTCAACCAACAGCTTATATGTCCTCAGTTCCGTGACCCTGCTGAGGTGGTGAGTCATATGGGGGCTATACAGGCGCAGGAATACCGCATGATGAGATGGGCGGTGGAGATGCGGACAAAGAAACCTTCTGCCAAAGCGTTCAAGGAGGCTTTCGATTGTGGACGGATTGTCCGTCTGCACCTGATGCGGGGCACTTGGCAACTGGTGGCTGCGGAGGATTATTGGATGATGGTTGACCTCTGCGCACCTAAGGCGATAGCAGTGACGAAGGGATGGATGAGCAGCAACAAAATCAGCATCCCCGACGAGGAACTGATGCGTGTTCGTGACATCCTCGCACAGACGGCTGTCGACAAGGGAAGCGTTACCAAGGAGGAACTGGTTCGGGCATTGGCTGAGAGAGACATACGGATGGATGACCATCGTTTGTCGTACCATATTCGTATGGCAGAGTTTTCGGGCACTCTCTGCAGCGGAGATTTGCAGCCGCTGAAAGCCACCTATGCGCTTACAGCCAATAAGATAAAGCCTGCCGCCAAGATGGATAGAGACGAGGCGTTGATGCGCTTTACCCGCACATACTTCCGAAGTCGTCAACCCGCCACATTGGAGGATTTCGTGTGGTGGTCGGGTTTGAACGTGAGCGATTGCCGCAGGGGAATTGCGCTCTTGGGTGATAGCATCCACGTGGAGCATTATCGGGGGCGTGACTTTTATTTGACAGACGATTGTCGTACACGAGGATTCAGAACCGGCAAGTTCTTGCTGATTCCTCCCTACGATGAATACCTCATTGGCTACAAGAGCCGTGACATTGTGCTACCTCCTGAACATCGTCATCGTGCCCACAACAACAGCGGCATCTTCCAGCCTATCGTCGCCCGCGACGGCGTTATTTGCGGTAACTGGTCACCCTTCCGCGATGATTGCCAAGTGACCTTTTTCGGGGGCGAGTATGATGCAGGGGAGGTGCAGGAGGCTTGGCAGAGGTATAGAAGATATGGACAGAAATGATAAACAACTTTGGAATAGTTTATGAAGTGGACGGTATTATCAGATAACAGGAGTTGTGACAGTTCGTTAGAAACGGAGCATGGCCTCTCGATTCTGTTGCAGACGGAACGGCATCATGTCTTGCTGGACACGGGTGCCAGTGATGTGTTTGTCCGTAATGCGGAGCGGATGGGCATCGACCTCCGTGTGGTCGATTATGTGTTTATCTCTCATGGACACAGCGATCATGTGGGAGGACTTTGCAACTTTTTGAATGTCAACGATAAGGCGAAAGTCATCGTGTCGCCCGATGCGGTCAGCGGACAGTTCTATTCCAAACGGAAATGCTTGCACAGCATCACGGCACAATGGCCGGAGGAAATGCAGGAAAGGTTACTGATGGTCGACACTTCCTGTGAGATAGCCGATGGCCTGCAGGTCATCGCCCGTATTCCTCGCCAATATCCGATGCCGAGGGGCAACCAGCATCTGTTTGTGCGAAACGGAGAGGGGAATGATGTGCCTGATGATTTTCGTCACGAACTGGCTCTGTACACTGAGGGCTTGCTCTTCACGGGATGTGCCCATAGTGGTTTGGAGAACATTCTGGCAGCGTGTCCTTGGCCTGTCAAAACGGTTGTCGGTGGTTTCCATCTGCTGGATGGGCATGAATCGGAGGAGGAACTGGCTGACCTCTCACATCGACTCGTCAGTCATTATCCTAACACGCTTTTTTACACCAGTCATTGTACGGGCGATACGGTCTATGCTGCTCTGAAAGATGTGATGGGCGACCAACTTCAGGCATTCTCGTGTGGCATGACCGTCAAGCAATAAGTTTCTTACCGTGATGCCTTTTTCCCTTTACGCCACAGTCTTATCCTCCTCACTGGAAGAATAGAAGTCGTTCATGTTTTGTGGCCGCGACCTCCCATTTTCTCGTTTATTGTCATTTTTCCCCACGAAAATGCGTGATATTAACGGAATGATTTGTAACTTTGCCAAGAAATATGAGATTTGTGACCAGTTGGTGATTAGGATAAGAAAAGCAAACAGGGGTGACACGAAGCGTATCATCGGACTGCTGCATCAAGTGAACATGGTGCATCATACGATACGTCCGGACTTGTTTAAGCCCCACACGACTAAATACGATGAGCAGGAACTTGAGTCCATGCTCAACGATGATTGTAGCCCCATCTTTGTCTACGATGATGGGGATGTGCGAGGATATGCCTTCTGCCAAGTCTCTGAAGTGAAGGACCATCAACTGTTGCAGGATATCAAGACGCTGTATGTGGATGACATTTGTGTGGATGAGTGTGCCCGTGGTCAGCATGTCGGGAGGGCTTTGTTTGAATATGTGCGTGACTACGCCCGACAGATAGGCTGTCGCAGCATCACCCTCAATGTGTGGGAAGGAAACGAGGCGGCATTGAATTTCTACCGACGGATGGGCATGCAGGTACAAAAAACAACGATGGAAACTCTTTTGGACAATTGATAATCAGGAACTATATGGCACGACCCTCGACAGAACGTGTGTTCAGCATCTTTCGCGAGTTGAACCAGATTCCGCGCCCTTCGCATCATGAGGAACGGGTGGCGGATTTCCTTTGCCAGTTTGCCGAACGCCTGCATTTGGAGTATGAGCGCGACAAGGAGAATTGTGTGGTGATACGCAAGCCTGCCAGCAGGGGGCATGAGGAAGCGGAGACGGTGGTGTTGCTGAACCACATGGACATGGTGTGCGTGGGAATGGACGACCCGCTCTGCAATCCTATCGAGGCCTATGAGGAGAATGGATGGATGAAGGCTCGGGGCACATCGCTGGGCGCAGATAATGGCATTGGTTTGTCGATGGCATTGGCGGTGTTGGAAGATGAAAGCATCGTGCATCCGCCGCTGGAGGTCATCACCACGACGAACGAGGAGGATGGCATGTCGGGTGCCTCGCAGTTGAGCAGGGATTTCCTGAAAGGTCGCAAGGTCATCAACCTTGATTCAGAAGACTACGATACCATCACGACGGGGGCTGCAGGGGCTTGCTTGCAGTTCCATCGCATTCCGGTGCAGCGTCGTCCTGTTTCAGACGACGGGCGTTGCTGGTATCGTATCCGTGTGGAAGGAGGGCTGGGCGGTCACTCTGGCGTTGATATCAACAAGGGACGTTGCAGCGCAGTGCTTCCTGCCAAAGCCATTTTGAAGACAGTCTGTCTTAATGATGGCATTGAGGTCGCTAGCATCCAGATGGGTGAGGCGAATGCTTCGATAGCCTCAAAGGGTGAGATGGTGTTATGTGCCGCTACCGTTGAGGCTTCGGAGGTGTTGAAGAAACAGGTGGATGGCATCAATCGGTGGTTGCGTGAGGAGTATAATATGAGCGACCCAGGCATGGTGTGCAGCATGGAAAAGTGTGAAGGACAGGACACGCTCATCCCGAAGAATGCGGTGAAGGCGCTGGTGGACTGTCTGGAGCGAGTGCCACAAGGCGTGGTGAAGATGAGCGAGACGATGTCAGGCACAGTGGAGACATCGAATAATGTGGGACGCATCGCGACGGAAGAGGACTGCATCTTTGTGTCCACTCATACGCGGAGTTTCCTCGATGACAAGATGGAGGCGCTCAGTCAGGAGATAGCCTCAATATTTACCGCCGCTGGTGCAGAGACGGAAGTAGTGATGTCGGCTCCTGCATGGCAGGAAGACCAACGGTCGCCTTTCCTGCAACTGGTGAGCAACACATTTCAGGATGTGTTGGGTTGGCGGCCTCGCATGGTGGCGATGCATTTTGTGCTGGAGGCGGGCTTCTTCGTGCAGCACTATCCGGGCATTCAGATGGCCAGCATCGGTCCACGTATCGTAGAACCCCATTCCACCAGCGAACGGGTTGAACTGAAAACTGTAGATGACATCTGGCAGGTGCTGATGGAGTTGTTGGAAAGGTTGTCGTGATAGAATGAACAATGAAAAAGGAAGAAGAGATATACAGTTGTGCCCAGTTGATGGAGTTGATTCAGCAGATAGGCTTCTTGCCGTTGTTGAACAGTGACATTCATGGCTATTCGGCCGAGGAGATGGTGAGTGATGACTGCCGCTATGTGGTGTTTCCAGATGGCGGATGGGACTGGCCGCTTTGGAAGTGGAAGGGCACGATAGTGACGGAGGGAAATGTCGTTTATGGCAAGTTCTTCGCAGGGAAAGCGGGATTCATCAGCAAGGAGTGGTGGCCTGATTTCTGCAATTACCGTCGCAGTAAGCACCCTGCACCTGAAGCGGACACGATAGAGGAGACGATTCTGCTAACCTTGCAAGAGCATGGCAGCCTGATTACGAGAGAACTGCGTGCTGCCTGTGGTTTCACGGGACCGAAGATGCGCAGCAAGTTTGATAGTTACATCACTCGTCTGCAGATGGGCTGTCGCATCGTGACAGAGGATTTCGTTTATCCTCGGGACAAACATGGACGTGAATATGGTTGGGGATGGTCATTGCTCACCACACCCGAACAACTCTATGGATACGATGCCTGCCAATGCGAGCGCACTCCGGAGGCCTCCTATGAACGGCTCTACACTCATTTCCTCCATCTCCTCCCATCGGCGACAGAGAAGCAAATCGTCAAGTTGCTAAGATAGAAGGAGTGGAAACGTTTTTTAGAAACCTAACAAGATAAATATATGCAATTCAATTTCAAAAAGTGTTTGCCCGACGTGTGGTGTGTGGCTGTGTTTGCCGCCATTGCGTGGGTGTATTTTATGGCTCCAGTGAGCAAGGGCTATCGGCTGGAGCAGCATGACAGCGGTGCGAATGATGGCATCAAAGTGGAAATCGATGCCTATCGTGATGGACATGGCGGCGAGACGCCTCGATGGGTGACCTGCTTGTTTGGCGGTATGCCCACATATCAGATTGCGCCTTCGTACGATTCGATGGAGCCGATGAACGTTGTGGAGAAGGCGTACCATCTGTGGTTTCCCGACTATGTGTGGTACATCTTCGTGTCGATGCTGGGTTTCTACATCCTGTTGCGTGCCTTCGACTTCCGAGTGTGGATGGCAGCGCTGGGAGCCGTGGTATGGGCGTTCAGCAGTTATTTCTTCATCATCATTGCGGCGGGTCACATCTGGAAAGTGATGGCGCTGGCCTACATTCCTCCGACGATAGCGGGCATGGTGCTGTGTTATGAGCGGAAGAAGTATCTGCTGGGAACAGTGGTGACGGCGCTATTTGCCGCTTTGCAGGTGAAGGCGAACCATGTGCAGATGTCATACTATTTCTTGACGGTGGAACTCCTCATGGTGGTGGCTTTCCTCGTGGATGCTATCCAGAAGAAGGAGATGCTGTCTTTCGTGAAGGCGACGGGTGGTGTAGCGCTGGCGGCTGTGCTGGCGGTGGCTCTGAATGCGTCGAATCTCTATCATACGTATGAATATTCGAAGGACACCATGCGTGGCAAAAGCGAACTGGTGAAGCAGGGAAAGGTAGAAGACCAGACGGACAGCGGACTGGAGCGCAGTTATATCACGGCATGGAGTTATGGCATCGATGAGTCGATGACGTTCCTCATTCCCGATGTGAAGGGTGGGGCGAGTGTGCCGCTCTCGATGAACAAGACAGCCATGAAGAAGGCAGACGGACAACTCGACCAGATGGGCATCTATGGTGCGTTCACACAGTATTGGGGTGAGCAGCCAGGCACGAGTGGCCCTGTCTATCTGGGTGCGTTGGTGTGCATGCTCTTTGTGATGGGATTGCTGGTCATTCCCAATAGGAAACCGCTGAAGTGGGCTCTCCTTGCAGCGGGTCTGCTGACGCTGATGTTGGGATGGGGCAAGAACTTCATGCCGTTCACCGACTTCTTCATCGACCATGTGCCGATGTATTCGAAGTTCCGCACGGTGGCGAGCATCCTTGTGGTGGTGGAATTTGTGGTGCCGTTCATCGCCTTGTGGGGTTTGAAGCAGTGGGTGGAGAACCCCGACACGAAGCCGCTCTATGCAGCAACCATCTTCACGGTGGTGGTATGTCTGGCCTATGTGATAGCACCCGGTTTGGGCAATGACCTGTTGAGCACTAACGACCGCAATGCGGTGAGCCAGTATGTCGGTGCGGGTTATTTTGATGAGGCTTTCGGACAGAACATCCTCCGCAGCATATCAGACATGCGTGCGGCGATGGTGAGTGCCGATGCTTGGCGTAGCATTCTGTTCATCCTGATGGGTGCAGGCAGCATGTGGTGGTATGCTCATACTGCCTCGAAGAAAAAAGAGACCCTCTCTCAAAATGGGCAGGGAGGCCATGCGGCCACTTGGCTGAGTGTGGCGTTGCTGGCTATCTGCTTGGTGGATATGTGGGGCGTGAACAAGCGTTATCTTTACGATGATATGTTTGTGGAACCACAAGGTGCAGCCCGTATCCAGAAGACGGAGGCCGACCAGTACATTCTGGAGAAGAGCGGAACGGGACGTGACTACCGTGTGCTGAATTTCACGGTGTCCACTTTCAACGACAATAACACCTGTGCTTTCTACAGTTCGGTGGGTGGTTATCATGCCGCCAAGTTGCGTCGTTATCAGGAACTCATCGAGGCACATATTGCCCCTGAGATGTCGAAAGTGTATGAAGCATTGCGAAGTGCACCCGTCGATACCGTGGCGATGCTGGAGCAGCAGACTCCTTATCCAATATATGATTTGAGTGTGGTCAACACCGACTCGCTCTATCCTGTCATCAACATGCTCAACACACGTTGGTTCATTCTTGGTGCTGGAGAGAAAGGCGAGGTGAAGTTGCCCGTGGAAAACACGGCCGCGATGGGGAATGCATGGTTCGTCACCCAAATCGAGTGGGCATCCAACGCCAATGAGGAACTCGACGCACTCTCGAAGGTGAATCTTCGCAACACGGCTGTCGTGGCCAAGGCTGACTATGGTTTCCTGAAGGCTGGTGGTGAAGGAACGGTGAAACTCACCTCCTACGAGCCCAATGAGGCGAAATACGAGGTGGAATCCTCGCAGGGCGGTCTTGTCGTCTTCTCCGAAGTGTTCTATCCCGGTTGGACAGCCACAGTGGACGGACAAGTCGTCGAGGTGGGACGTGCCAACTATGTGCTTCGTGCCCTCAATGTGTCGGCTGGCAAGCATGAAGTGGTGTTCCGATTCGACCCCGTCAGCATTCAAAATACTGAAACCATCGCCTATGTGGCATTTGGAGTGCTTGTGCTGCTGGTAGTATTGGCTGTGGTGATATCTCTAAAGAAGAAAAAAGCATGAAAATATCGCTGATACAACACGATATCGAGTGGGGCAATCCCACTGCGAACCAAGAGCGTCTGGAGGAAATTCTTTGGGGGCTTGAGAAAAGCGACCTGTATGTGCTCCCCGAGATGTTCTCCACAGGATTCGCCATCGAACCTCAGGGCATTGCTGAGGCTGATGGAGGCACATTGGCATGGATGCAACGCATGGCGAAAGAGTTGGGTGGAGCCGTGTGTGGCAGTGTGGCTATTGAAGAAGATGGCTCTTATTACAACCGCTGCTACTTTGTGAAACCCAATGGAGATGTGACCTCCTATGACAAGCACCACCTCTTCACCTATGCCGACGAACACCGTCATTACACACGGGGTGGTGAACGAGTGGTAGTGGAATTTCGTGGTGTGCGCTTTCTCCTGCAGGTATGCTATGATTTGCGTTTCCCCACCTTCTCGCGCAACAATGAGAAAATCCCCTACGATTGTGCCATCTACGTGGCCTCATGGCCTACATCTCGCTTGGCCGTGTGGGACACGCTGCTGCATGCCCGTGCCATTGAGAACCAGTGCTATGTGGCAGGTGTCAATCGCATCGGCGAAGACGCGTCGGGGCATTATAGCGGTGGAACCATCGTGGTTGACCCCTATGGCAACACCTCTGCTGCCTGTCCGTTGGACGACGAGTGCACCATCACGGTCGACCTCGATTTGCAGGCACTGCGCAACTTCCGTCGCAAGTTCCCTGTGCTGAAAGATGCCGATTGACCAGATAAAATCAAAAAAAGAGTCAAACATCAAAATTTGCCCTTTTTATTTTGTAGTGTTTAAAATTTGCACTACCTTTGCAGTCGATTTCGAGGAACCTCTGGGTTTCGCGAGGTCGGAATCGGGAAGTAGCGCAGTTGGTTAGCGTACGCGTCTGGGGGGCGCGTGGTCGCCAGTTCGAGTCTGGTCTTCCCGACCAAAGGGAACAAGAGTGGTGTTTTAGGATGCCACTCTTGTTTTGGCTTTATAGGGTAAGAAAATGCTGACGGAAAAGACACTGGAGAAATTGCGGATATTGGCCGAATCGGCGAAGTACGATGTGTCGTGCTCGTCGAGTGGCACTGTGCGTGACGGCAAGCAAGGCATGGTGGGCAATACGGTGGGAGGTGTCGGCATTTGCCATTCGTTTGCCGACGACGGGCGGTGCATCTCGCTGTTGAAGGTGATGCTGACCAACTACTGTATCTATGATTGTGCCTATTGCATTAACAGGCGGAGCAACGACATCAAGCGGGCCATGTTGGCCGTGCATGAGTTGGAGGAGATAGTGATGGAGTTCTACAGACGGAACTACATCGAAGGGCTTTTTCTGAGCAGTGGGGTGGTGCGGAATCCTGATTACACGATGGAACGTTTGGTGGCGATTGCCAAGGACTTGCGGACGGTGCATCACTTCAATGGCTACATTCACCTGAAGAGCATACCGGGAGCCAGTCGGGAGTTGCTGAGCGAGGCTGGAAGATATGCCGACCGCATGAGTGTGAACATTGAGATTCCCAATGAGCAGTCGCTGAAGATGTTGGCACCCGAAAAAGACCATCAGAGTGTCTTCACACCCATGCGGATGATTCAGCAGGGTGTCTTGGAGAACAAAGAAGACAGGAAACATCTGCGCCATGTACCCCGTTTTGTGCCGGCAGGACAGAGCACACAGATGATAGTGGGGGCAACAGCCGAGACCGACAGGGACATTCTGCACATGTCGTCAGCCATGTATAACCAACCCACCATGCGCCGTGTCTATTATTCGGGCTATGTGAGCGTGAACACCTACGACCCTCGATTGCCCGTGCTGAAACAGCCACCATTGGTGCGTGAGAATCGTCTCTATCAGGCAGATTGGCTCATGCGCTTCTATCAGTTCAAGGTCGAGGAAATCGTCGATGAAGCCAATGCCAATCTCGACTTGGAGGTGGACCCGAAACTGGCGTGGGCATTGCGGCATCCCGAACAGTTCCCGGTCGATATCAACCGCGACGACTACGAGAAGATACTCCGAGTGCCAGGCATTGGCGTAAAGTCAGCCATGCTCATTGTCAACTCCCGTCGCTTCAACCGCATCACATCCTATCACCTCAAGAAGATAGGAGTGGTGATGAAAAAAGCCAAATACTTCATCACCTGCCACGAACTCACCGATGGTTATGCCAACCCCATTGTCGGCATCAACGAACTCCATCCCGAACGCTTGAAACCCCTGCTCATCTCGAAAGCACAGCAGAAGAAAGCCGCGGCAGAACTGCAACTGACATTGGACTTCAGCGAAGAATAATCCGATTACTCCTAAACCCACCACCATGCTTGTTTACACCTTTGACAAAACACTCGACGGACTTCTCTCTGCCATCTTCGATGCCTTCTCGCTCCATCAGCGGCCCGACGCATTGATAGGGAAGGGAGAGCCGTTGCCGTTGTTCTGCGACGAAGTGCATGAAGTGGTGACATCCGACGACCGCGCACAAAGAGTGTGGGCAGGATTGGAGAAGCGTGTGTCCAAAGAGGCGCTGAAATTGTTGGCGGTGAGTTATCTGTCAGAACTGTCAGAACTGGACACACCCTTATTCCATTACATATATAAAGTGTTCTGTCAGCCCGAAGGAGCGCGAAGCATCGAACGCAACTTCTCCGACTCCGATGTGCTGACCGTCACCAACATCTTCCGCAAGGTGATGCACGAACGCTTGCGCATGATGCAGTTCGTCCGCTTTCAGAAGGCGAAAGATGGAACATATCTCGGAGTTGTGTCGCCCGACCACGATGTGTTGCCTCTTGTGGTGGCACATTTCAAAGACCGCTTTGGCGACCAGCCTTGGCTTCTCTTCGATGCCAAGCGACGTTATGGTTTCTACTACGACCAGCAAGCCGTGACACGTATCACATTTCAAGACGAAGACACCTTGCCTTTCGACCTGTCGAATGGCAAACTGAACGATGAAGTGCTCAGCGAGGACGATCAACTCTTTCAGGACTTGTGGCGCACCTACTTCAAAGCCATCTGCATCCGTGAACGCATGAATCCGAAGAAGCAACTCAACGATATGCCTCGAAGATACTGGAAGTACATGACGGAGAAGAATTGAAGAGTTGAATAATTGAAGAATTGAAAAATTGAAGTTTCTAAAAGAAGTGGACTGATGGATAAGATGACACCCGAACAGCGTAGCAACTGTATGCGTAGAATCAGGTCGAAGAACACTCGTCCTGAGATGCTCGTGCGCCGTTTCCTGTTCAGTCACGGCTTCCGTTACCGCATCCACGCCAAGACCTTGCCAGGCACACCCGACTTGACGATAGTGGGACTCCGTACCTGCATCTTCATCAACGGCTGCTTTTGGCATGGCCACGAAGGATGCTCCATGTACAAAATTCCTCAAACCCACATCGATTTTTGGTCACACAAAATCCAACGCAACAAACAGCGTGACCACGAGAACCGACTTGCCCTCAAAGCACAAGGCTGGCACACCATCGAGGTGTGGGAATGTCAACTCAAGCCCAAAGAACGGGAAGCGACACTCCAAGGACTGCTTCGTACGCTCAACCGCATCTCCCTCGAAAACAATGGAGCCCGTTTCACCTACGACTTCACAGAGGAAGAGGAGCGGAGCATCGCAGCCGAGGAGACAGAATAATCATAACCTAACTAATTCATTATTCAACACTATGCAACGAAAAGGAAACAGCCTTATGAGGCAACTGAAGTGCGGCTTGCTGGCCATGATGGGTATGCTGATGTATACACTCCCTGCTCAGGCCGCTGATTCCATCTATGTTTGTCGAAATGGCGTGTATGAAAACCGACTGTTGGAGGAAGGGCTGGAAGTCAAAAAAGAAGATTTCGACTGCGACAGCATCGTGTTTAGCAGGCCAAAACCTCACGTACTGGTCAATTTCTCCGATTTTGCCCGTCAGCATCGTGTGGAGGCCGTATTCGTCAAAGCACAAGGAGGGCAGAAAGTGGCCTCTTATAACTCCATGAAATCATACACCGTTTCATCGTCGGCCATTAGTGATGTCGTGAGGGCGGAAGTGCCAGAAGGTGATACACAGGTGAATGTGATGCTCAACGCGGTGACCAATCTCACCACAGGGGTGGCCATCACGTTGATGTATGACGATGGCCAGTTCTTGACCATGTACGATGAGACGCCCATCATGATGAGACAAAATGACTTCGTGCATCGCTATGTGTTTCAGACAGAAGGAGCGAAGGTCAACAACTGGATGGCCACACTGCCGAGCAGGATGCTCTTCCACATGATTACCATGCCGGGAGCCCACGATGCAGCCACCTCGGCTGTGGGGATGGATATGGCGCAAACACAAAGTCTGACCGTTGCCGAACTGTTGACGGCAGGTGTGCGTGCTTTCGACTTCCGTCCTCGCTACACCTCCAGCAAGGAGTCGGATATCCAGTTGGAGAACCTTGAAATTTATCATGGAATCTTGGGTACGGGAGTGAAGTGGAAAGATGCGATGGACGTGCTGGTGCAGTTCCTAAAGGACAACCCCACAGAAACCGTCTTTGTGAATCTGCAAAAAGAAAAAGCCTACGGCACCGACTATTCTTCCACTTGGCGAACGAGCATCCGCACATGGTTGCAAAACAACCGTGACTATGTGTTGCAGAAAATCACCACCTCCACCTCTTTGTCCGACTGCCGTGGCAAGATAGTGGTTGTCAGTCATAATCCCTATGGACCCGAAAATAGTTACTACGGCACCGTCTATGGAGGTCTGACCGCCAGTTGGGGCGACAACGAGACCTTTACCACCACCATCAACTACACCAACAGTTCTGTTATCTGCTCAGCCACCATCTCCGACAACTATGATGTCACCAAGGCTGCCGACAAGCAAGGATACATCAAAGCCAATCTCGATGCCGCCAACGCTGACAAGACCACCCGATGGTTCTACACCTTCATGAACGTGGCAGGCTCCCTCTTTGGTGGCTCACCCTCCGACTACGCTGAGCCCCATAACGCCTATGTCAACGACCTCCTCCAGTCAGGCACCTACACCAGCCGCCTCGGCATCATCTTCTACGACTATTGCGGCGACTCCAATTACACCCCCAATCTTCTCTCCACGCTGATACAGCACAACTATCAATATATTTATTAACCCCCATATTTAAGACCTTACGATAGAAAAATTCACCTGCCATAGTTTAATTGGTTTTGAAAGTGAAACATTGATTGCCTTAAGACGTTGCAAAGTTACTACATAGAGGGTGCGGTCATCAATAGAACTTTGATATTTGTTTTCAAAAAAATCACGTTTCTTTTCACCTTCCACGTAATAGTCCTTACTTCATGGAAATGAGTTGCCAGATGAGACGGAAGTCATCACCCTTGCTGCATTCCATTCATCATCTACAGCAGATGGAAGTTGTCAAATTATCAAATCGTCATTTTTCTGTGAGTCGGCTCGGTTATTATATATTTATATAACTCTTCTTACAACCCCTATTAATACCCCCCAACTAAGTTCAAAAATGATGATTTGATTTTTTGATAATTTGATAGTCTCACTCGGAAACACCAAATAAATTGACTTTTATTTGGTATTTCGCGCGGTTTACTCTAACATTGTCCTCGAACCATATCGAGGGTAGTCGTTTGACGCATGACCAGACACGTTACATCTTCGAGACGATCACCATTGGTGTGACTGGTGACGAGCCGGTGAACGTGAATGATATCGTGGAAACGATGAACCATTTCCGTGTCTCATCATGTTCAAAGAATGTCTGCGTAGTGGTGTCGTTCCTTTCATCATCACCGATGAATTGAAGATGTTCTATTATCGTGGCTTACATGAGTGGGTCCACATGAATGGCTGTCTTACCGACACCTGTCTATCTGCACAGGACCAATATAAAGCTGCTCTTGATTATTTCAGAATCAAGTATGAATAAAATAGAGGACGTGATGACATGAAAAAGAAAAAGCCACTGACACCAGTGGCTTTTTGTGTGGTGATCCGCTTGGGGCTCGAACCCAAGACCCCAACATTAAAAGTGTTGTGCTCTACCGACTGAGCTAGCGGATCTACCTGATATGGCTTGCGGCGGTGTTTTGCCGTAAGCGGGTGCAAAGGTAGTGCATTTTTTTGTGCTGGCAAAATAAATCGGAGAGTTTTTTTCTATTCGGGCAGTTTTTCGTTCTGTTTATTGGTTGGGATGTCGTCGTTCAGCACGTAGCGTTTGTAGTAGGAGAGTATCAAAGTGGTGAGGGGAAGGGCGATGATGAGTCCCACGATGCCGAGCAAACTGCCCCAGATGGAGAGGGAGAGGAGGATGACGGCAGGGTTGAGCCCTGTGACTTTGTGCATGATGCGTGGTGTGAGCACCCAGTCCTGAATGGCTTGAACCACGCAGAAGACGATGGCGATGGCCAACAGGATGCCCCAGAAGTTCTGTCCTGTAGCGTAGGCTTTGAGCAGGGCGAGCAGGATGGAGGGGATGACTCCGACGATTTGCAGGTAGGGAACGAGGTTGAGCATTCCGATGAAGAGGCCAAGGGGTATGGCGAGTGGGAGGTCGATGATGAGGAATCCGATGCAGAAGAGCACACCCACGCTCATGGCGATGATGGTTTGTCCGCGAAAGTAGCCGTTCATGCCTTTCTGCAGGTCGAGTATCACGGCTCTGACGGTGTTTCTGTGGGCTTGGGGCACGAGGCGGAAGAGCCCGTCGGACATGGCCTCGTAGTCGTTGAGGATGAAGAAGATGTAGATGATGCTGATGAGCGAGGCGATGAAGCCGACGATGGCGCTGACGCTGCTGCTCAGAAGGGAGAAGATTTGTGGCACTTTCTCTTCGAGCAGTTGTGACACGTCTTTCACGGTGAGGGCGCTGGTGATTTCGTTGAGGTCGATGTTGTGCTTGATGTAGTTCTCCACCTCGGACGAGACGGTGGTGACGGTGGAGTCGGTGGTGGCATATTCGACCACGATGTTTTTCAGATGTCCCATCTCTGTAATGATGGGTGGAATGATGAGGTAGCAGCCTCCTGTGATGATGCCGGCGATGAGCAGGAGGGTGATGAGGATGCTGAGCACACGCGACTTGACGTGGCAGCGGTATTGGATGAAGATGACAACGGGGTAGAGGAGGTAGGCGATGAGCCATGCCACCAGGAAGGGAATGAGCACATTGCTGAGCCGTTTGATGAGGTAGTAGGCTGCCACCAGCACGACGATGCTGATGAGGATGCGCACCACGCGGTCGAAGGTGAATTTTTTTATGGTCATATTGCTTGTTGATGTTATTTTGATGACGAAGGTACGGAAAAGGTTGACACTCCACAAGGATTTTTGGATTTTTCCTCATGATTGTGGTGGAAAAAGTGTGCAAAAATTTGGATGTGTGTGGATTTTTACTTATCTTTGCAAACATAACAACCTTACTATACAAAAGACTCGTATATTAACTTAAGATCTAACAAATATGAATCTGAGAAAAACAATTTTGCCAATTGTGATGTTAATGTTTTTGCCTTTGTCGGTCGTGGCACAAACATTGAAGGGTGTGGTGACCGACGCTATCACAGGTGAAACATTGGTTGGAGCCGCCGTGAAGGTGGTGGAACTCCCTGGAACGGGTGGCGTGACCAATATGGATGGTGAGTTCAGTTTCGAACTCTCCAAGTCGGGACGTTACACCATCGAGACTTCCTATATCGGTTATGAGCCGAACGTGATGAAGGAAGTGCTGGTGGCGGGTGCCAAGGAAGTGGTGCTTGACATCACCCTGCGCGAGAATAGCCGCGAGTTGACAGAAGTGGTGGTGCGTCCCCGTGTGAACAAGGAATCGACGGTCAATCCTACGGCGCTCGTGGGTGGCATGATGCTTTCGATGGAAGAGGCGAGCCGATATGCGGGTGGCTATAACGACCCTGCCCGTTTGGTGACTGCCTTTGCTGGTGTGGCAGGAGAATGCAACGGTAATGGCATCTCCGTGCATGGTAATGCTCCGCAGTTCATGCAGTACCGTCTGGAAGGGGTGGAAATCTTCACGCCCAACCACTTCTCGGGTCTTTATAATCCTGGCTATGGTATGGTGAGTGCACTGAACTCCAATGTCATCACCAACTCCGACTTCTTTGTGTCCACGTTCAATTCCAGTTACAACAACGCCCTGAGTGGTGTGTTTGACGTGAGGATGAGGGCTGGTAACAACTCGAAATTTGAGAACGGTGTGCAGGTGGGTTCGGTCGGCATTGAGTGGACGAGCGAAGGCCCCATCTCCAAGAAGCACAACTCCAGTTTCATCGTCAACTATCGTTTCGGCTTTACGACCCTCGCCCGTAAGATGAAGATTCTTGACACGGAAGGTTCGCAGTACGACTTTCAGGATTTGTCTCTCAAACTGAACTTCCCCACAAAAAAGGCGGGTACTTTTTCCATCTTTGCTTTGGGATTCATCGACAAGGCATGGGATGTGCGGCTCGATTTGGGTGACATCCATACCATTTACGATGCTTCCAACCAGAAAGGCCGTTTGTATAACGCTGTTGTGGGTGCCTCGCATAAGATTTACTTTGATAACAAATGGTCTTGGCGCACGACTGCTGCATACAACATGCAGCACAGCAAATCAGATATGGAATACTGGGGATTGCGCTTTGACGAAAACCATAAAATCATAGGCTTCGAGGGCAAGGATTACCCCTATAACTACTTGAAGCAGAACGAAAACCGTGCGGTGTTCAACACGGAACTGTCGAAGCAGGTCACTCCTCGCTGGCTCGTTCAGTTTGGTGGTGAATATTCGCACCGTTTCTTCAACCTCAATTTCCGCACGGCTGAGTATGTGTATGAGCCTGTGCCGGAAGAACCTTATTATGCCACGAAGGACGACACGGGATTGGCAAGCGTGTTCTGGTCGAACTTGTGGAAGCCTGCTGATGGCTGGAGCATCAACCTTGGCGTGTCGGGCAGTTATTTCCTGCTCTCGAAGGACTTCAGTTTTGAGCCTCGTGCCAGTGTGAAGTGGGAACCGGGCAAGCGTCATTCCATCTCTCTTGGTTATGGCTTGCATTCCATGATTGAGCAGTTGGATGCCTATTTCTTCCGTAATGCTGATGGCACTTTGGCGAACAAAGACTTGGGTTTCTCAAAGGCTCACCATTTCCTCGCCACGTATATGTACAAGTTCACAGATAACCTGAATTTGCGTTTCAATGCATACTACCAGTACGGATTCAACACGCCTGTGGGCATCAACGGAAGCACCTACTGTACGGTGAACCGCCTGTTCAACTATGTGGATGAGCCGCTGGTGAACAAGGGCAACACCCGCAACTATGGTGCCGACATCACGTTGGAGCACTATATGCACAAGGGTTTCTATGGTCAGGTAAACTTCTCGCTCTTCAAGGCTGAGTATCGCGGACTCGACAAGAAGTGGCGCAACCAACTCTACGACCGTGGTTTTATGCTCAAGGTGCTGGGTGGTAAAGAGTGGATGATGGGTAAACGGAAGCAGAACGTGTTCAACGTCAGTGCCAAGTACGGCATGCAGGGTGGTCTCCGTCACACACCGATTGATGTGGATGCCATGAAGGCAAATGTTGATGCTGGCATTATTGACCCGGAACCTATCTACAAAGACAACGAGGCGATGGCCTTGCGCTTCAGTCCTATCCATGTTGTTGACCTCACCGTCAGTTACAAAATCAACTGCAAGAAGGTGAGCCACACCATTGCCTTCGAGGGTATCAACGTTCTGCAGAACGAGACACCTTATGCGGTGCACTATGAATTCGCAACAGGTAAGATGCGCTATGACAAGTCAGGCATCTCACTGCCGAACCTCTACTATCGTCTCGATTTCTAAGTGGGTTTCTCCCCACTCCTGATGTGTCTTCATTTCTTCGAGACCATCACATTCTACACCTATCGAAGAAATGAGTCCTATCGACACCAGGCTGCAAAGTATTGTCAATATTTTGTGGCTTGGTGTCGTCTGTAATGTGAAAAAAAGTTGTTTTTAGCCCTAAAATACACAAAATGGTAGGTTGTGAGTTTTTTTATTCCTACTTTTGTGGCCAAAAAGAACGATGGGAACCTTTCACTCGAAACAGTCAATGCTGTATGTGGTGCCTACTCCTGTGGGAAATATGGAGGATATGACCCTACGAGCAGTGCGGGTGTTGAAGGAGGCTGATTTGATTTTGGCTGAAGACACACGCACGTCGAGTGTGCTGTTGCAGCATTATGACATTCATGGCGAGTTGCTGTCGCATCATAAGTTTAATGAGCATGAGACGGTGGAGCAGGTGGTGAAGCGGATAGAAGCGGGGTTGACTGTGGCGCTCATCAGCGATGCGGGTACGCCTGGCATCAGTGACCCGGGGTTTCTGTTGGTGAGAGAGTGTGTGAAACGTGGGGTGGAGGTGCAGACCTTACCGGGTGCAACGGCATTTGTTCCGGCACTGGTGAGCAGCGGACTTCCTTGCGACAGGTTCTGTTTCGAGGGTTTCCTGCCTCAGAAGAAGGGAAGGATGTCGAGGCTTGAGGCCTTGAAGGATGAGACGCACAGCATGGTGTTCTACGAATCGCCCCGACGTTTGCTGAAGACTTTGCAGCAGTTGGCCGAGGTGTTTGGCGAGACGCGGCAGGTGAGTGTGGCACGAGAGATTTCAAAAGTGCATGAGGAGCATGTGAGGGGAACATTGAAGGAGGTGACGACCCACTTTGAACAAACGGAGCCGCTGGGCGAAATCGTGATCATTCTTGCAGGAAAGGGGGATGATGAAGACAAAGAAGAGAAGGACGATAAGCCCCTTGACCCGATGCAGTTGCTGATGGGGACGGGGAAAAAGAAGAATAAGTATAAGTGATTGAATTGATAATTGACAATTGATAATTGACGATATGAAAAAGATTTTATTGATGGCAGCGGTGGCAACGATGTTTGCCAGTTGCCTTGGAGGTTTTCAGAATGATACAAAGAATGACCGCGAAGTGGATTCTTTGCGCAACATCATTGACCAGAAGGATAACGAAATCAATGACCTGATGGGCACGTTCAATGAGATTCAGCAGGGCTTTGACTTGATTAATGCTGCTGAAGGACGTGTGAACACGATGAGCAACGGGGTTGAAACGCCTGCTACGGCTGAGAATATCCGCGAGAACATGCAGTTCATTCAGGAGACGCTTGAATCGAACAGACTCAAACTGGAGGAACTGCAGAGCAAGTTGAAGACCAGCACAATCAACTCGTCTAAATTGCGTGAGGCCATCAATGCGCTGACGCAGCAACTGAACGAGAAGAATGCTGAGGTGGAGCGCTTGCGTGCCCAGTTGGCACAGAAAGATATGCAGATAGCAGAACTTTCTGGTACGGTGACGGCTCTGACTGACGAGAACACGCAGGTGAAGCAGGAGAAGCAGCAGACGGAAGAGATTGCCCGTAATCAGGACGCACAACTCAACACAGCGTGGTATGCTTTCGGCACCAACAAGGAACTGAAGGAGCAGGGCATCCTCAAGAAGGGAGATGTGTTGGAGGGCGACTACAACAAGAATTACTTCACCCAGATAGATATCCGAAAGGTCAGTGTCATTCCTTTGGAGTCGAAGTCCGCGCAAATCCTCACCACCCATCCTGCAGGCACTTACACGCTGCTCAAGGATAGCAAGGGCGAATACACGTTGCGTATCACTGATACGGCTAAATTCTGGAGCATTAGTAAATATCTGGTGGTGAGAGTGAAATAATCTCTTTGTCACCACATTCATCCACACATTATAAAATCATCCACACATTATAAAATATAAAAGACACGACAATGAAACACTTTGTAATCATGTTGGTCATGCTGCTTTCGTTGCCAGTCATGGCTCAAGAAAACAAGGAATGGGAGCCCATCGGTGTGTGGCCATTCATCAACAGGCAGTTCCGCGCTGCTACGGTATATACGGGTGTGTTCACTCATTCCAAGACCGTGGTGCCTTGCAACATTCATGTGGGTAAGCAGACGCTGTGGTATAGTCAGAATGACACGCTGATGGAGGCTATCCCAGGTTCCATCATTCGTGTGGAGTTCCCTAATGGCGACACTTATATGCCTGTGGGCAGTGAACATCAGTTCGGACTGATTGTGAGGGAAGACAGCATCGGTGGCAAGGTGGCTCGACTGATAGAGGTGAGGACACTCAATCAGCAGGCACTGGATCAGAAGTATGTGGACTATCTGAACAAGACTCAGAATGTGTTGCAGGGCTCTACGACGCTGTCAGCATTGGCAGACTCTGAAGGCGGAAAAATCATGGAGGAAGAACCGTTGCCTTTGCAGACCTCTTATTATTTCCAGGTGCGTGGAGAAATATTCCCCGCCACGCTGAAAAACATCTTGTCGCATATTGACCCAAAGCGCAGGAAGGAATACCGTGTCTTCACCCGTTCGGAGGAAATCATCTCATCGAACAGGAGCTCCATGCTGAAAGTGTGGACGGAATATTTCTTGAAATAAGTTAAGAGCGGTATTTGTCTTCCAACCCTTCGTTGATGATGTCGTAAACATCTTGCATGATGACCTTCGAGGCTTTCCCCTGTCGCTCCTCGGCAGGAATGGGCTTGTGGATGGTCAGTTTGACACTGCCTTGACTGACAGATTTGGCATTGCGGCTGAACACGTCGAAGGAACCATTGATGGTGAGTGGGACGATAGGGAGTCCAATCTCATTGGCGAGCATGAAGGAACCACGTTTGAAGGGTGACATCATGCCCGTTTTTGTTCGTGTTCCTTCTGGGAAGATAACCATTGACATGCCGCCTTGAAGGGTCTCGCGAGACTGCTGTACGGCTTTTGAGATACCTGAGATGCCATCAGCCAGATAGATTTGCTTGGATTTGGCACACGCGTAGCCGACAAATGGAATCTTGCGGAGATATTCCTTCATCATCCATTTGAAGTTATGACCAAGGTAGCCATAGACGAGGAAAATGTCGAAATAGCCTTGATGGTTGGCCAGAAAAACATAACTCTCGTCTTTCTTGATGTTCTCTCTGCCTTCCACCTTCACGGGAAGCAGGAAAAGCCAAAAGGCTGCTTTCGACCAGAACTTGGGCAGATAATATGACATCACGTTGGTGTCGCCGAGGAATCCGGCTATGATGACGGTGCTGGCCACGATGATGGTGAGTATCACAAAGAGGGGCAGCGCAATGGTGAATGAGTAAATCTTGTAAAGAATCTTTAATATAATCATGTGTCTTGTTTTTAGAGCCTGAGGGGGCTTGTAATGGTAGCCCTGTCTGACTTATGGGTTCTGAAGAGTTTTTGGGGTACCTCGCCGCAACGTGATGACATTGATTTCGGGCCATGCTCCGAAACGGAAGGGGAACATGACGGCTCCGACGCCATCGCTCACATTGAGTATCTGGTTCCCTTCGGTGTAGGCTCCCGACCATTCACGATAGACATGCTTGACGGGTGACCAGCCAAACACCTTGAGTTGCCCTGCATGGGTGTGACCCGACAGGGTGAGTTGGATATTTGTCTGGGGAATGATGTTGCGCCGCCAATGAGTGGGGTCGTGGCTCATGAGCACGGTGAAGCAGTTGCGCTTCAATCCCTTCATGGTCTTGGGCAAATCGCCAAGAGCAGGGAAGGGAGGGCGTCCGTCATTCTCAACGCCAGCGATGACAAGCGAGTCATTGCCACGGCGGATGATGCGGTGGTCGTTGAGCAGTAGTGTCCATCCATAACTTTGGATGCGGTGCTGCAGTTCTTTCACGTCTGCTTGACGGTCTTTCTCATCGGGATACTTGAGGTAGATGCTATAGTCGTGGTTGCCCATCACGGCATAGACACCATCGGGTGCATGCAGTTTGTTCAGGTCACGACGGAAGCCGTCAAGTTCTGCGCTCTGGTGGTTGACGAGGTCGCCAGTGAAAAGGATGGCATCTCCTCGTTGGTCGTTGATGAGATTCACGATGGTACGTGCATCTTTTTCGTTGCCATCTCGCAAGGTTCCAATGTGCATGTCGGAGAACTGGACAATTCTGTAACCCTCAAATTGCTTGGGCAGGTCGGGGAAGTAGAAGGTCTGCCGATGCACAACATAGTGGTGCCGTCCCTCGAAATAGCCAAAGCAAAGGAGCACGATTGCGAAGAGGGCAAAGGACATGCCGATAATGCGGAAGACGCGCACGAAGATGCAGTCGTATTCCTCCCGATTCTTAGCGCCATTCGTGACAATCCAGTTGATGCCGTGTCCTAATGCGTCGAACACCATGAACAGGGTTTTAGGTGCACAGATGGCCAAAAAGGCAAACATGAAAATGCTCACCCATGGTTGGTGTTCCGGTTTCATGTCATTGCTGCTCATGATGATGATGGCGGCTATGGCGAGTGAGATGGATGGGAGGAACCAAAGCGCACGCAACCACGGCTGCTTTGTCCAATAACGTGTGTACACAAAATAGATGTACACGTCGGGCAATGTCAGCAACAGGATGATAAGTATGAGGATTCTTAACAGCATTGTACGTATTTTTTGAGTTCTTCAACAGTCATGTGGCGTCGGTGGGCATAGTCGCTGGCTTGCGATTGGTCTATTTGTCCCACGGAGAAGTATCGTGCTTCGGGCAGGCTGAACATGAGACCGCTCACAGAGGCGTGAGGCTGCATCATGGCAGAGGTGGTGAGGGTGACTCCGATGCTCTGAAAGTCGACAATCTCGTCAAGGAGAAAGTTGAGGGACATGTCGGGCAGGCAAGGGTATCCTACTGCTGGACGGATGCCTTGAAATGCCTCGTGGTGTAACTCTTCTATGCTCAGTTGCTCATCGGGAGCATATCCCCAAATGGTTTTCCTGACTTCTTCATGCAATCGCTCTGCACCTGCTTCGGCCAGTCGGTCGGCCAGCGTTTGGAGGAGCATCTTGTTGTAGTCATCGTCGGGAAATGTCCGTGACACATCGATGCTGGTAGAGGTGGCGAAAATGCCTATCTTATCTTGTTTCAGTGCCTGCTTCGGACGCAGAAAGTCACTCAAGCAGAGGCAGTAGCCGTTTTTGTCAGGTGTCTGCTGCCGCAGCATGGGCAGATGTATGGGTTCACCACAAGGATGGCTTTGTCCACATTCACAAGGTTGCGTGGGCTGCACCACAATGTCATCGCCTTCACTCCATGCTGGCAGTATTTCCACAACAGTCTTGACAACCAGATAAGGTTGCAACAGCCTCAGCATATTTTGTGCTTCTTCATACAGGTGTTTTCCCTCTTCTGATTGCTGTGGTAGAGACCATGCGTGGAAGAAGTACACCCAGTTGATATAGGCTTTCAAATCGCTGATGCGGTAGTTCCTTCTCAATGCCCTGCTGTTTGTTGTTGCCGTTTTTTAATTGAACCTCAGTTCTTTGCCTCTAATTCCATCCACCACAACGCCATCGCTGTAAGCCGTAAGGCCATTGACGATAGTCCGGCGAACTCGCCACTTAAAGGTGCGCTCGTCCATGGGTGTCCAGCCACACTTTGTGTAGTAACGACCTTCTTTCACTTGCCAGTTGCCATTGGGGTCAACCAACGTGAGGTCTGCATAGTAGCCAGGACGGATGAATCCGCGTTTCTCTATATGGAAAAGTTTGGCAGGATTGTGCGCCATGAGGTCGGGAATTCGTTCGATTGGCAGTATGCCTTGATCGCTCATTTCCAACATGGAAACGAGTGAGAACTGAATCATGGGCATGCCTGATGCGGCTTTCAGCGCTCCACCCACCTTCTCACTTTCCAAGTGCGGAGCATGGTCGGTAGCCACCACGTCGATAAGCCCGTTGGTGAGTGCCTCGCGGAGAGCGGCTCTGTCTTCGGGTGTCTTGATTGCAGGGTTGCACTTGATGCGTGCGCCCATGATGTCATAGTCTTCAGTGGTGAACATCAGGTGAGCGATGACGGCTTCTGCCGTAATCTTCTTCTCTTCGATGGGCTTCCGTTCGAATAACTCCAACTCTTTGGCTGTGGAGATGTGGGCGATGTGAAGTCGCGCTCCTGTCTCTTTGGCCAGTTGCACAGCAAATGCGGAGGATTCGTAGCAGGCCTCCACGCTCCGTATGCGGGAGTGGTAGCGAACAGGGAAGTCGTTCTGTCCTTTATATCTCTTTTTGAATGCTTGGATGTTCGTGTTGATGATGTTGGTGTCTTCGCAATGTGCCATGAGCAACAGCGGTGACGTGACGAAGAGTTGACGTAACGCCTCTTCATGGTCTACCAACATATTGCCTGTACTGCTGCCCATGAAGACTTTTACACCTGGGACACGATGAGGGTCAAGGCGGTACAACGCGTCTGCATTGTCATTGGTGGCTCCGAAAAAGAAAGAGTAGTTCACACGGCTGTGTGTTGCCGCCAAACGAAACTTGTCTTCCAGTAAAGCAAGCGTTGTGGTGGGAGGGTTGGTGTTGGGCATCTCCATGTAGGATGTAACTCCTCCTGCAGCAGCAGTGCGGCTTTCACTGGCAATGTCTGCCTTGTGCGTCAAGCCTGGCTCACGAAAATGCACATGATCATCTATCACACCAGGGAACAGATATAGTCCTGTCGCGTCAATCTCGATGTCATAGTGTTGTGAAGAGTCGTCACCCTCCAGTACTTGCTGAATCATTTCGTCCTCTATCACTACGGAACCGATGAACTTGCGTCCTTCGTTTACGATGACTGCATTTCGTATGATTGTCTTCATCTGTTAGATTTGGTCATCAATAGTCTTTTGAACAGGCTTTTCGTCAACAGGTTTGGGGTACTTCTTGAACCACCCGTCCCATCTCAGTCTCATCACGCCAAAGAAGGCTTCGCCAAAGATGCTGCCGTTCATCTTCGACACACCTTCCACGCGGTTGACAAAAATGACAGGCACTTCTTTGATTTTGAATCCACACTTGTATGTGGTGAACTTCATCTCTATCTGGAAAGCATACCCCTTGAAGCGGATGCCGTCAAGATTGATGGTCTCAAGCACACGGCGTTTATAACATTTGAAGCCAGCCGTTGTGTCATGCACCTTGAAGCCTGTGACAAACCGTACATATTTCGAAGCGAAGTAAGACATGAGCACACGGCCAATGGGCCAGTTGACCACATTGACACCCGTGATGTAGCGGCTGCCAATGGCGAGGTCGTAGCCTTCGTCAGCACAGGCCGAATAGAGTCTTGGCAGGTCGCTTGGTGCATGTGAAAAGTCTGCATCCATCTCGAAAATATAGTCATAGCCATTTGCCAGCCCCCATTTGAAACCTGCAATATAGGCCGTGCCAAGTCCGAGTTTCCCTTCTCGTTCCAGTAAAAACAAACGGTCGGTAAACTCTTCCTGCATCAGACCCCTTACAATGCTGGCGGTGCCATCAGGAGAACCATCGTCAATCACGAGGATGTGGAAACATTTCTCCAGGGCAAAAACGGCACGGATAATCTTCTCGATGTTTTCCTTCTCGTTGTAGGTTGGTATGATAACAATGCTGTCGCTTTGGGTCATGTCCAAATTCTTTCTTTTTCCTCTTGCAAAGATAGTGTAAACTTCTTCACCACAAAGAACAATGCGGGTTAAACAATGTTAAAACAAGCGTGTATCCTGTAAAAGCAACCGTTTTTCTACCATTCGTTTGGGCGGTTTTCTGTACCTTTGCAGCGTTTTTGCTAAAGTATTTCACAAGACAAAATAGAAATGGAAAATAAAAAGGTGAAGCCTGCAGAAGGAAAACTAGGCATCATGGTCGTGGGACTGGGTGCTGTTACGTCCACCTTCATGACAGGCGTGTTGATGGCTCGTAAAGGACTTGCAAAGCCTGTCGGGTCAATGACTCAGTATGACAAGATTCGTGTAGGCAAGGGTGCAGACAAGAAGTACCTTTCTTATGACGAGATTGTTCCGATGGCAAAATTGGATGATATAGTGTTTGGTGCATGGGATGTGTATCCAGCCAATGCTTTCCAGAGTGCGATGTATGCGGAAGTGCTCAACGAGAAAGACATTTTGCCAGTGAAGGATGAATTGGAAAAGATTGTTCCGTTGAAAGCGGCTTTCGATAAGAATTTTGCGAAGCGCCTTGATGGCGACAACGTCAAGCAATGTGCTACTCGCTGGGACATGGTGGAGGCACTCCGTGAGGACATCCGCCAATTTAAGGCAAAGAACAATTGTTCACGTATTGTCGTGGCATGGGCAGCATCTACAGAAATCTATGTGGAGCCCAACATGCAAGTGCACGACACGCTCGAACACCTTGAGGCTGCCATGAAGGCCAACGACACCAAGAATATCGCTCCTTCCATGTGTTATGCTTATGCTGCATTGGCGGAAGGTGCTCCTTTCATCATGGGTGCGCCCAACACTACCGTTGACATTCCTGCCATGTGGGAAATGTCGGAGAAACTTGGTCTCCCCATTGCTGGCAAGGACTTCAAGACCGGTCAGACACTCGTGAAGTCAGGCTTCGCGCCCATCATCGGCACTCGTTGTCTCGGTTTGAATGGTTGGTTCTCTACGAATATCCTTGGCAACCGCGACGGTCTGGTGCTCGACGAGCCAGCCAACTTCCGCACGAAGGAGGTTTCGAAACTCTCAACTCTCGAAACTATTCTCAAGCCCGAAGCACAGCCCGACCTCTATGGTCACGGCAACGATGAGGACAACCAATACTATCATAAGGTGCGCATCAACTACTATCCACCACGTAATGATAACAAGGAAGGTTGGGACAACATCGACATCTTCGGTTGGATGAACTATCCGATGCAGATCAAAATCAACTTCCTCTGCCGTGACTCCATCCTTGCAGCACCGCTGTTGCTCGACCTCTGCTTGCTCAGCGACCTTGCAGCACGTGCAGGAAAGAGTGGCATCCAGCGTTTCCTCTCTTTCTTCCTGAAGGCTCCTATGCACGACTACACACAAGGCGAAGAGCCTGTTAACCACCTCTTCCAGCAATACACCATGCTCAAGAACGCCATCCGTGAGATGGGTGGTTACGAGGCTGATGAAGAGATTGACTAAGAAATTCCATGCGTATTATTCGTTGACAAAATAAGGAGCGCCCACTCGGGTGCTCCTTTTCTTTTTATCTCTCTTGTAGCATCTTCTTCCTCCTTTTCGACTTTGTCTTCCTTACGGTTGTCTGAGTAATACTTGGGTCATGCAATGGGCACAGCCATTGCCTTCGGTTAATTCTTTTAGTTTTATATATTCGACCCGAACACCGTGGCTGCTCATGTTATTCTTAAATTCGTCGGATAAGCCTTCTATGGCAAGAATGTGTCGAGGAGAAATGCAGAGGTAGTTGCTCGCAAAGTTATCCTCGTCTTCATCGCTGATGGGGATGATGCTGACACCTCGTTGCTGCAGGAACTGCACAAGACTTCCATCTGTTGTGGTTTGCTGGTAATATCTTTTACCATGTGCACGCGTGTAGATGTCGATGGCTAAATAATAATTGTTTCCCTTTTGTGCCTGGATTCTGGTTGCGGGCAATGTGACGAGGTTCTGGTCGATGATGTTGAAGTAGGTGTCAAGATGCATTTGTGTGGTGTTGCGTAAAGCATCTTTTACCACGACGATGGTGTCGTGTCCGATGGCATCAGCGTTAAGAAGTTCTTCTATGGCATTGCGATTAGTTCGTAATCCTTCGCCGATGAATGAAAGAGTGTTGAACGGGAGGTAGTCGCCTCCTTCCAGATAAGCATTTTCTCCCTGAATCTTATAAATCACCTTGTGCTCTAATTGCTCATAGCATAGTTCAACCAATGCTGGCTCATGTTTGCGATGTGTGAGTTTCATCTTCCCGATGATGTGTCCTCTTGGCGTGGTGATGCTTTGGTCACGAGTGAAGTAGAGACCCTTCATGGGAGGTGTTACAAGAATGTGATGAATCAGTTGCTCTTTGTCCATCTGGCTGATTTCTTTGGAGGAAATCTGTTGGGCAACTGCTTGTAACTTCTCTATAGGGACATTCTTCAGGAGATCGGTCAACTCATACACCTTGATGTGATGTTGCTCTAATGCTTGGATGAACGCAAGATGTTCTTCCTTCATGCTGCTGACATCAAATCTTTTCTGTCTTCCGTAAGACCCCTCGTTTTCATCGCCAGGCGTGTGCATAAGAATGGCTTTTGCTTGTTGGTATTCCGCCAAGGGAGTGTAAGGGGCATCTTGAACGACATCGTCTGCATGGTCTGTTTCATCGTCAGAACTACATCCTGCCATGATAATGCAGAACGACAATAACAGGTGGAAAGAGAATGATGTCAGATGTATAGTTCGAAGATACTTTGTCATGTTCTGGGCTTTTCCATCGTTTCTAATATGCTCAACGCACCGTCCATCGTCTTGATGCCTTTGATGAGCAGCGACTTCCGGTCTCCATCTCTCAAGGTGCATCCTCTGCCATGAGAGGCTACGTAGTTGAGCACTTTTTCGAAGGCACGGCTTTGGAAGTAGGCGTCTTCGAGAGCGAAATAGAGAATCATGCGATTCATCTTGAGCACCACTTTTTCTATGCCGAGACGCTGAGCACTCCACTTGATAGGCATGACCTTGATGAGTTCTTCGCCAACGTCGGGTATTTGTCCGAAGCGGTCGATGAGATGCTTTTTGTAGTCATCCAGTTGTTGGGGTGATGTGAGTGTGTCCAGTTCGCGGTAGAGGCTCATGCGCTCAGGACTGCTGGGCACATATTCTTCGGGGAAGAAAGCAGGGATGTCGCTCTCCACGTTGGTTTCTGTCACAAACTTCTCTCCGCTGATTCTTCCCTCCTCATCTTTGTCATCTTCGGCAAAGAGTTCGGTGAACTCGTTTTCTTTCAATTCTGCCACGGCTTCATTTAGAATCTTCTGGTAGGTTTCATAGCCAAGGTCGGTGATGAAGCCACTCTGTTCGGCTCCCAACATATTGCCGGCTCCTCGAATGTCGAGGTCTTGCATGGCGATGTGGATACCGCTACCGAGGTCGCTGAAGTTCTCGACGGCTTGCAGACGGCGGCGAGTCACATCGTTGAGGGCTGCGAGTGGTGGTGCGATGAGATAACAAAAAGCTTTGCGATTGCTGCGTCCCACTCGTCCACGCATCTGATGGATGTCGGAAAGTCCGTAATTTTGTGCACTGTTGATGATGATGGTATTGGCATTCGGCACATCAATACCATTTTCCACGATAGTGGTGGAGAGCATCACGTCGTAGTCGTAGTTCATGAAGTCGAGGATGATTTTCTCCAATTCTTGCGGATTCATCTGTCCGTGTCCGACACATACACGTGCATCAGGCACATATTTATGAATCATCTCCTCCAATTCTCGCAAATTGCTGATTTTGTTGTTGACGATGAACACCTGTCCGTTGCGGCTCATCTCGAAGTTGATGGCCTCAGCAAAGATCTCGGGCGAGAAAGTGTGAATTTCTGTTTGGATGGGATAGCGGTTGGGTGGGGGAGTCTGGATGATGGAGAGGTCTCTTGCGCCTAACAGCGAGAACTGTAAAGTGCGTGGAATCGGTGTGGCAGTCATGGTGAGGGTGTCCACGTTCACCTTCATGGCACGTAGTTTCTCTTTCGTTGTCACACCAAACTTCTGTTCTTCATCAATGATGAGCAGTCCTAAGTCCTTGAACTGTACTTGTTTGCCAATCAGTTTGTGGGTGCCGATGATGATGTCCACCTTGCCTGCTTTGAGGTCATCCAGCACCTCTTTCGTCTCTTTGGCGGTTCGGGCACGGGTGAGGTATTCCACGCGGACGGGAAACTCTTTCAGACGAGAGGAGAAGGTTTGGTAGTGCTGATATGCCAACACTGTTGTAGGCACCATCACTGCCACTTGTTTACCGTCAGTGGCAGCCTTGAAAGCAGCACGTATTGCCACTTCCGTCTTGCCAAAGCCCACATCGCCACAGACGAGCCTATCCATCGGACGAGGCTTCTCCATGTCTGCTTTCACATCTTGTGTGGTTTTCAACTGGTCGGGGGTGTCTTCATAAAGGAAACTGGCCTCCAACTCATGCTGCATGTATCCGTCTTTGCTATAAGCGAACCCTTTCTCCTTCAATCGGGCGGCATAGAGTTGGATGAGATCGCGGGCGATGTCTTTCACCTTCGTCTTCACCCGTTCCTTCATGCGTTCCCAAGCGCCACCACCAATCTTGTTCAGACGTGGCGGCTCCCCTTCCTTCCCTTTGTATTTCGAGATTTTATGCAGGGCATGGATGGACACATACACCGTATCTTCGTGCAGGTATGTGATTTTAATCATCTCCTGCATCACATCACCTTGCGGCACTCGCACCAATCCTCCGAATCGTCCCACACCGTGGTCGATATGCACCACATAATCACCAATCTCAAACTGCTGTATCTCTTTCAGCGTTAGTGCCACCTTGCCACGTCGTGCCTTGTCGCTTTTGAGGTTGTATTTGTGGAAGCGGTCAAAGATTTGGTGGTCGGTGAAGAAGCACAATTTCTGTGTGTGGTCGATAAAGCCTTCATGGATAGCCTTGTTGACAGGAGTGAAATGGATGGCATCCGCTTCTGTCTTAGCCATTTCCTCAAAGATGTCCTGCAAACGGCTGATTTGCTTCTCGCTATCTGCAAAGATACATATCTTATACCCTTCATCCGTCAGACGATGGAACTCTTGGTTCACTAACTCGAAGTTCTTGTGAAACAGTGGTTGGGGAGCCGTGTTGAAGTGGATGCTCTTCTCGCCAGATGAAATTCCTTGCTTCAATTCCAGATGTCGGAACGCCACCACTTGCTGCTTGAAAGTCTCTTCATCAACAACTAACCTTTTCCATTCTTTTTCCCAGTCCGCATGGTCTTCCTCCCCATTATGGGGGAGGGTCGGGGAGAGGGTCTTTGCTTGGTTCGAAAAGCCTTCTTCGTGTATTTGTGCAATCTTGTCACACACATACACAAGGCTTTGTGTGACAATGAGCGTTTCTTTCGGCAAGAATTCCAGGAATGAGATGTATTCCGTGTCCTCTTTCTGCATATTGGGCACAATCGTCATCATCTCCACCTTTCCCTGGCTCAACTGGTTCTGTACATCGAACGAACGGATGCTGTCCACTTCATCACCAAAGAAGTCTATACGGTAAGGCATATCAGAAGAGAAGGAATACACATCCACGATGCTTCCTCTGATGGCAAACTGCCCTGGCTCATAGACATAATCTGTCCGTTGAAAACCCAATTCAAGAATCTTCTGCTCCAATTCACTGATGTCGAACTCGTCGCCCACCTTCACGGCCAACGTGCTCTCATCCAGTTCTTGCTTCGACACCACACGCTCTGCCAAGGCATCGGGATAGGTGACCAATAGAAGCCCCCCAGCCCCCGAAGGGGGAGGGCATTCGCAACGTTGATCTTTAGGTGTGACGAGATTCCCGTTTGATGCACATCGCGCCAGCCCTCCCCCTTCGGGGGCTGGGGGGCTTACCTTTGTTAGCACCTCAGTTCTCAGAATCTCGTTGCCTGCATCCTTTTGATTATACTTGATGGCTCTTCTGTACGACGATGGGAAGAAAAGCACTCGCTCCGCACCCATCATTTGTGTCAAGTCATGGTACATATAGCCAGCATCGTCCATGTCATTCATCACCACCAGCATATTGGGGGTGTTTCCTTTCCCGTTGACGATAGAGGCTAACAGCAAAGCAGCCGACGAACCTGTCAGTCCGTCAGCGCTTATCTTTTTCATCTTGCCATTTCTGATGCGCTTGGCAAGTTCTCTTGTCTCTTCAGATGAGGCAAGAACCGAAAGCACTTTACTTGTGTCCAAAAATCATCAAATGAATTATGCTACGCTCATGACCATTCGTGGTTCATAAACTCTGGCAAACAATTGCAAGAAAAACAGCGTGTCCTTCGAGGGACTAACAAGCCTTTCCTTTAGTTCGAGAATCTTTGATGTCTTGTTGTCGGATGGAGTAGAATCATTCATAGGCAGTTTGTTTTTTTCTGTTTTTTCGTCTTTCTATTTATTATAACGAACCCAAAACGAGATTATTATACAAATGCCTACTTTTTATTCTCAAACAGTCATTTTTTTGTTTTCCTTCCAATCTTCTTATGCAGTGCCATCCATCTGCAGTTGTGCCAGAATCTTCTTCTTGCAAATCTTGTGTATCGTCACACAGAAGACAATGAGCAGGACAAAGATGGGCAGTATGAGGTATTCGTTGATGCCGATGTTCATCACAATGGCGTCGTAGATGCCATGAGCAAGGACGGGTACAGCGAGGATGCAGATGAGGTTCGTGGTCGTTCTTTCCACAAAATGGTACCGTGCATAATAATAGCCCATCAACACAGCGAAGGCATAGTGTCCAGGCACAGAGAAGAGTGCTCTTCCGATGGCGACGGATGCCCAATCGTTCATGTTGTCAAATAAGTAGAGGACATTTTCAGCGGTGGCGAATCCAAGTCCCACGCATACTGAATAGACGATGCCATCGAAGTGTTCGTCAAAAGAGGGGTTCTTCCGCAGCACCAGCCACAATGCCAACAGTTTAATGCACTCTTCGGGAATGGCTGCCACGAAGAACGCGTCGGCAATGTTCCCTATCAGCGATGAGCCTTCCTCGGAGCTGCCAAATAAAATAAAACTGATGGCAAATTCTATCAATGCTGCAGGGATGCAGGTAGCCACACCCAGCAACAGAGCCTTTACCAGTTCTCCTGTCGGTTCAGGATTCTTGTCTTTTTTCAAAATGTAAACCCAAAGCAGCACGGCTGGTAAAAGTGCTGCTGCCCAAATAATCGGAATTGCTGCCATTTCTGTTGATAAATGATGAAATAGTTTGTAATGATGTTGCAAAGATACGATTGTTTTTCTTACCTTTGCACACAAAGCATGAAATAAATGATAGATTCGAGTGTATTGCAGGGCAAGAAAGCGGCATTTTTCACATTAGGATGCAAATTGAACTTCGCCGAGACGAGTAGTGTGGCGCAGGAACTGATGCGTTATGGAGTGAAAAAGGCGCAAAAGGGCGAGGTGGCTGACATCTGCATTGTCAACACGTGTAGCGTGACTGAGGTGGCTGACCACAAATGCCGTCAGGCAATCCATCGGTTGGTGAAGCAGCACCCTGGAGCATTCGTGGTGGTGACGGGCTGCTATGCGCAGTTGAAGCCGCAGGAAATCATCGAGACTCCTGGCGTTGATCTCGTGTTGGGCAGCGAACAGAAAGCGAATATCATCCCTGCTATCCTCAATGGCATGACTGGGGCACACACCGTGAAGACTGCGGACATCAGGACGTTTGCGGAAAGTTGCTCCAGAGGTGACCGCACCCGCTACTTCCTCAAAGTGCAGGATGGATGTAACTACTACTGCACCTACTGCACCATTCCCATAGCACGTGGACGTAGCCGTAACGGCAGCATTGCCTCGATGGTGGCTCAAGCACAGCAGGTGGCACAAGAAGGTGGCAAGGAGATTGTCATCACAGGTGTGAACATCGGCGACTTCGGACGTTCCACGGGTGAAACCTTTTTCGATTTGGTGAAAGCACTCGACCAAGTGGAGGGCATCGAACGCTATCGTATCTCCAGCATTGAACCCAACCTCCTCACCGACGAAATCATCGAGTTCTGTGCTGAATCCCGACGCTTCATGCCTCATTTCCATATCCCTTTGCAGAGTGGTTGCGACGAGGTGCTGAAACTCATGCATCGCAAGTACGACACAGCCCTTTTCGCCCATAAGATAGAAAAGATTCGCTCCGTCATGCCCGATGCCTTCATTGGTGTCGATGTCATTGTGGGCACTCGTGGCGAAACACAGGAGTATTTCGACAAAGCCTACGACTTCATGCAGCACGTCGATGTCTCTCAGTATCACGTCTTCTCCTATTCCGAACGTCCAGGCACCAAAGCCCTCGAAATACCCCATGTAGTCACACCGCAGGAGAAGCATGAGCGCAGCCAGCGTGTCCTAGCCCTTTCTGCTCAGAAGACCCATGACTTCTATGCCCGATTCATCGGCACCACACGTCCCGTGCTCCTCGAACACGCCTCTCCCCGCAAACCCTTTATGAACGGCTTCACCGACAACTACATCCGTGTGGAAATGCCAAATATGCCTGACAAGGACAACCAAATCGTGTCTGTGAAACTCGGAACATTCAACAAGGATGGCGATGCGTTGAGGGGAGTAATCATCAACAAATGATGGAAACAATCACTTTAACTGAATTGTAACATGGAAAAAGTGAAAAAAATTGAACTGATGCGCAAGCGAATAGAATATTTTTATAATGAATTTCGTATTCATGCAATGGAGTCGAAATATTATAGTTATTATAGTAAATATTATAGATTTGAAGATTTTGTGACTTTCTCGAAGACTAATTATGAAATAGTTAGTTACTGTTTTTATTTGGGAGAGTTTTGCAAAGAAAATAGGAAATGGTTGTCTGATTGTGACTCATGGAGACGTTACAATGTTAATGATGAAATAAAAAAGAAAATGTATTGTCTCATAAAATCATTGTTGTTTGAAGTGAGAATGATGTATCCTAATCTGGGTGAAAAGAGAATAGAAGAGATAGAAAGACGATTGGATGAAAAGTGGTATTTGTCAACAGATCAAGATAAAAATGTGAGTGAAAATGGAAAACAATTCCTAATCTATGCCTTTATGGCAGGGCTGATGAATGTGGAGGAGCATGAAATTGATGATTTTTGGGAATGGCAAGAGGAAGAATTTAGGGATAATCGAATATCATGTAATTGTTGGGATGACTATACAATAGATGATTCTATGTATGATGCATTAGGTGGTAATATGGATGCTTATTGGAATATTGATTAGCAAAAGATTGTCGTGAATTCGATAAAATCATGCGAATAATTCGAGAAATCCGCTAAATCTGTTTTATCATCGTGGAGCGGTATGTTTTTTAGACAAGTTCCTTCGGAACGATTGGACAGATTGAGCGGGTAAATCCGATGAGGAAGAAAAATGAAATGATAAAATGGTTGTAAATACAAAAAGATAGGAAGATGAAACAGTTATTATTTGTCATGCTGTGTTTGCTGAGTTGTCAGGTGCAGGCTCAGAACAAGCAAGAGCAACTTCAGCACATCCGCAAGATGTATGCAGAGGTCAAGGAGCAGGTGGCTCAGAACGGAAAGAACGGCATGGCACCCTTGGACGTGAAGATTAGGATTAACGACGGTACGCAGGTGAGTGAAGACTTTATCATCAACGAGGAGACCGAGTTGACCTTCTACTTCAACAAGTACCGCATCAATTCAGAACTTGACTACCCCGATGCCTCCAGTTGCTATTTCATTGTGGAGAACTGGGGAGCGCATGGACACATCCGCTATCGTGAGATACTCTTCGACCCCAATGAGGGCAATCTGCTCTTCTGCTACATGAGGCAGGAAACCGATGCGGGGTTTGTGGTGGAGACCCGTTACTATTATGATGCCAACGGACACCTCATCGACCAGAAGCATAAGGTGGGTGGTTCTGATGCTGAGCCTGGTGCCCACAGTTGGAACAATAGTGAGAGTGAAAAGAAGCAGGCCATGCTCTATCTGGATGCCTTCGAGACGCTGATGAACGCCAAGGGAAGCACGTCAGTGGCAAGTCGGACGAAAAAGCCCACAACACCCAAGGCCGAAAGACTGGCATCCATACGCAACACCTACACGCAAGCCAAGCAGAAGGTGGCCAGCAATGACCAATCGGAGTTGCCACTCGACATGCAGATTGTGATTCGCGACCAGTCGTGGGGACCTCCATCGACAACGGAACTGCACTTCTACTTCGAGCCAGTGGTCGGTCAAGAAGGGTTTACAGGCAACAGTTGCTATTTCATCTCCCATCATCGTCATCACAACAACATGGGCCCCGACCACTATAGCGAATATCTCTTTGCCCCTCAGAGTTCCGACCTCCTCTTCTCCTACACTTCAGCCAAAGAAGAAGGCGAAAAGTTCGAGTGGCGTTACTACTACGATGAGAACGGAAAGTGCATCGAGGTGAAGACCGATGCCGAGGATACTGATGATGGAGCCGGCGACAAGGCCACCGTTCAGCGGTATCTCAAACTTTTCAACATGCTGGTCAACCTCTCTGATTAAACAGATACATGAAGAAACTTGCCATTGTCATATTGAACTGGAATGGTGTGGAGATGATGCGCCAATACCTGCCCACCGTTATAGCCAACAGCGTGGGCGATGTCATCGTGGCCGACAATGCCTCCACCGACGGGAGTGTGGAGATGCTCTTGAAGGAATTTCCTGATGTGCCCCTCGTGGTGCTCGAACAGAACTTCGGCTTTGCCGAGGGTTACAACCGCGCCTTGGCACAGTTGCCCGACTATGAATATTACCTCCTTCTCAACTCTGATGTCGAGATACGGCAGAAGGACTGGGATGCACCCATGATTCAGTACATGGACGCCCATCCCGAATGCGCTGCCTGTCAGCCCAAATTGTTAAAACTGACCCCCACTGACTCCCCCTGTTTAGAGGGAGAAAACCAAGCAGTGAGTTCCCTGAAAACCAACATCCCGAATGGCGTCCCTCCCCTTAACAGGGGAGAAGGAGGGGTCTTCGAGTATGCTGGAGCCGCAGGAGGTTACCTCGACAAATACGGCTATCCTTTCTGCCGTGGTCGAGTGATGGACACGGTGGAGCAGGACAAAGGGCAATACGATGAGATTGTGCCATTGCTTTGGGGCACGGGAGCCGCATTGATGGTGCGTGCATCCGATTGGAAGGCCAGTGGAGGACTCGATGCCCGCTTTTTTGCCCACATGGAAGAGATTGACCTCTGCTGGCGGCTCCGCACCATGGGCAAGTCCATCGTCTGCATTGCTGAGAGCCAAGCCTACCACCTCGGTGGAGCCACCCTCAATCAGGGCAATCCCCGCAAGACCTTCCTCAACTTCCGCAACAACCTGCTGATGCTCTACAAGAACCTGCCCGACAAAGAGTTGAAGCCAGTCATGCGGGTGCGTTGCCTGCTCGACTATCTCGCTGCCCTCCAGTTCCTGCTCAAGGGCGATGTGAAGAACTGCTCCGCAGTCTTCAAGGCACGTCGTGCCTTCCACAAGATGCGCCCCGACTTCGACAAAGACCGTCGCCACATCCAGCAGCTTCGTCAGAACGACCGAGTGCCCGAACGTGTCGAGTTCTCCCTCCTCTGGCAATATTACGTGAAAGGACGAAAGACCTTCGATGCACTCATGAAAGGAATGAAACCATGAGAACCCTGTTTGCAACATGGATGCTGTGCCTGCTGTCGCTATGCTGCTGGGCAGGCCGAAAAGACTTCTCCATCGTGGGTGTGTGGATGCTGAAGAGCGAGACAGCGCCCGACGGGAGGGTGACACCCTCCATCTACACCCAATACACGCGGTGCAAAATCTACGACTCCGACAGCACCTACTACACCGTGCAACTCCATGCCGTGGGTGACGATATGCTCATCATCGCCCACGAGATGGGCAAGTATCGGCTGAACGACTCCGTCTATATGGAACGTGACAGAGTAATGCCCTTCCACGTCATCGACGACACCACCTTCATCACCGAGTTCAATGGCTATCAAGAACTCATGGTGCGTTCCAACACCATGACCGAAGAGCGCAAGGAAGAGATACGGCAGTTGGTGCGCAAATATCCCGACGAGAGCGAAGCGCCCGTCAAGCACTATGTGCTCTCCACCACCGAACGTAAGTTGAAGAACGAGCGCGCCCTGTTTCTATATATAATAATAGGTATGAGTGTGGTGGCAGTCGGTGTGGCGGTCTATGTCTATCGTCTGCGGAAACGGAAACGTGAGATAGAGAAGAAACTGGCAGAGATTGAAGAGGAACGCGCCTTGCGTCCTGTGGTGGTGGCCGATGCCATGAAGCAGGTGGAGACCGAGTTCTATCAGTCGGACTACTATATGGCCTTTCGTCGTCGCATCGAGGCAGGGGAGAACATCAAGCCCACCGAGTGGAAGGAACTGGAGCGGCAACTGAAAGTAGTCTATCCCCATTTCAGCAGCAGCCTTTACAGCCTTTACAACCTCTCGCCCATTGAGTGGCAAGTGTGCATGTTGCTCAAGATACGCACGGCACCTGTAGAGATAGCTACAGTGTTGAACAAAGATAAGAGCACCATCAGTACCACTCGTCGCCGCCTCTACAAGAAGGTTTTTGGCAAGGATGGTAGCGGAAAAGATTGGGACGAATTCGTCTTGTCGCTGTAATAACATATCTTTCTTATTATAAGACGATTACAAGGAGTTTGCAAACTATTTGCAAACTCCTTTTTTGTTTCATCCCGTAAAAGTCAACTATTTGTCAACTCCGATATTTGGAAAGGTGAAGAAGATTGCTCTACCTTTGTGGCGATTTTGATGCTGAAGGTTCAGACCCTCTTCACTTTCATGAACGATACAATGATGTAGGTACAAATTTAAATGAATAAATAAACATGAAAAAGGTTTTGATAGCGGCTTTGTGTTTTAGCCTGTTGTCGTGTCAGTACACGACACCGACTGAAGATGTGCTGGAGGTCATCTTCCCCACGGGCACGGAAGGCTTTGTGAGGGTTACATCTGGCACGGAAGAAACCCCGTGTGATACGTTCCCGATTGTGGACGGAAAGTTGGTGATGAAAAAGACGAATCTGCCAACTACGCTCACGCTGAGGTATCTGAAAGCACTGGATGCCGACAGCACGGTGTGGCTGGCGGTGCAAGGTGCCTATACTCGATGGGGGTGCGCTCCGGTGGGATATGGTCGCACGGTGATTACGTTCGATTCTCTTCCATCCCCTGTATCCGTCGGAGCCATCGCTGACGAGTATGGCGATTTTGAGGCCAATGATGTATTCTTCAATGATCCTCAACGCTTTCGGAGTGAGGACTTCCTGAAAGCTCATTCGCAAAGCCTGCAGGCATTGTATCTCTTGTCGAACTCGTGGAATGCCGACACCTTGCAGAGGGCACTGGATTGTTTCTCCGAATCCTTGCGCGCTTCAGATCGAGGTCAGGAATTGCAGCAGCTCATCTCGTCTCGGAAAGAGAAGGGTGGGGTGGCAAAACTCTTCCCCATGTGGGACACGGCAGGGAAAGCCCATTCCTTTGAGGAATGCTTGGGCGGAAAGGAGTATATGCTCTTGAACCTATGGGCAAGTTGGTGCAGTCCTTGCCGTGCGGAGATTCCCGACTTGATAGCCTATTATAAGGAATGTGGCGACCGTGTGGCTTTCGTCAGTGTGACCATCGACGAAGACCGTTCCGCATGGCTGAAAGCGGTGAACGAGGCTCCCCAATACGAGTGGGCAAACCTGTCGTACAAATTCGACGGCACCACGGAAGGACGCCCACGCCCCCTTCTCTTCAACAACGGCTTTGTCCCCTTCTTCTACATCCTCGACCACAACGGAAACACCGTTTATAGTTCGATAGAACAGAAAAATAAGGATAGACCGTTGGACGATGCAAAGCGGCGACTCAACGAATTACTTAACAAATAACCAAAACCAAAATGAAAAAGATGCTATTGCTATTTGCCTTGTTGCTGGCGGTGTCGGCACAGGCAAAAGACAGGGTGATAGACCGCCCTGCCTTCAAGTCAACAAATACGGGCAGTATCATCCCCGTGAAAGTGGAACTGACGAAGAAAGCGACCATCGTGCATTTCCGTGTGGACTGCGCCCATTGGCGCGAC
>JAEEGL011267459.1_pt1 | contig 47325 bp, 32 predicted proteins | sample 9134231 | NCBI WGS metagenome assembly JAEEGL01 (sample SAMN16246548, study PRJNA631951) | gut metagenome | biome: gut microbiome; feature: rumen; material: fiber-attached | host: Bos | place: Iran: Karaj | collected 2018-10
ACCCGAACAAATATGAGGAATTAGCAATTTACGCAGTAAATTAGCGGTTTCCGAATATTTGTAGAATTGCGAGAGTTTCGAAGAAACGGAGCAATTCGTATATCATATGGTGTCAAAATTTACTTTTGACACCTACATCATAATATTTTATAAAGAATCAGAAGCGGGGAATAAAAAATGGCCAAGATTACCAGTTTGGAGCAGCTTACAACAAACAAATTCCTGAATCTTTTCCATGCAAAAGGAGTGAATGATAAAGGATATGAGAGTAACTACTTTATAGCATCCAGAAATAAGGATAAATCCGGGCTTATGATCACCACACATGAGAATGAGGCTGACGGAGTCGGAATTTATGCTCTTTACGGCGAGAAGCACGATAAGGTAGTAATGGTGAAGCAGTACAGATATCCCATTGACGGTTACATTTATGAATTCCCCGCAGGACTTTGCGAAAAGGGAGAGGATTACAGAGAAGCTGCCATAAGAGAGCTCCACGAGGAGACGGGGCTTGTTTTTCATCCTTTGGATGTTAAAAAGATGTACGAAGCTCCGCGCTTTTCATCTGTTGGAATGACGGATGAATCTGTTGCCATGGTTTACGGCTATGCCGATGGCGAGATCACAGATAAGTTCCAGGAGGCCGCTGAGGAGATCCAGGTAGTTATTGCAGACAAAGATGAAGTCAGAAGGATTCTTAAGGAAGAGCATGTAGCTATGCCTGCTGCGATGCAGTTATATCATTTCCTTGCAGATGAAGATCCTTTTGCATTCCTTAATATTTGAGAGGACTACGCCATGTCAATCAGAGAGAATCTTGAAACAGTAGAAAAAAACATACAGGCAGCCTGCGACAGAGCAGGGAGAGACAGGAGTGAGGTTACTCTTATTGCAGTAAGTAAGACCAAGCCTGTATCAGATATCAGAGAGGCTATGAGCTGCGGTATTACTGTATATGGAGAGAATAAGGTTCAGGAAATTAGAGATAAGACTGAGGAGATCACAGAGCCTCTTAACTGGCATATGATAGGACATCTTCAGACCAATAAGGTTAAGTATCTGCCTGGAAAAGTATGCATGATCCATTCCGTGGACAAGATGAGCCTTGCAGAAGAAATTGAGAAGCAGGCAGCAAAGCATGATCTTGTTATGGATGTGCTTTGCGAGGTAAACATGGCAGGAGAGGACTCCAAGTTTGGGCTTTCTCCGGATGAAGCACCTGATTTTGTAAAAAGTATTGCAGCTTTCCCGCACATAAGAGTTAGAGGCCTTATGACCATCGCACCCTATACAGATGATCCTGAGACCAACAGACCCTACTTCAAGGCCCTTAAGAAAATGCTGGACGACATCAATTCTGAAAACATCGAAGGCCTCCACCTGGACACCCTTTCCATGGGCATGACAGGCGACTACGAAGTGGCCATCGAAGAGGGCGCCACCTTTGTCCGCGTTGGCACAGGCATCTTCGGCGAACGTAACTATAATATTTAAAAATATGAATACTGATATATATCCAACCCCGCCCATCTGTGGTGATTATATCCTCGACTAAATATTATCAAAGACTATATTTTAATATCGAGGATAACGAATCCACAGATGGGCGGGGTTTGATAATAAAGCAGTACACGATTTTATGTAAAATTCATATTTATTTTATTGATGATATGATTACAGACCTTTAGAATAAATTTATAAGTTATTAAACTAAGGGGAATCAGATGCTTAGGACGATGCCATTAACGAAAAACCTCACATTGGAGCAGATCAATCATCTGATAGATACCGGTCATGCCTTTATTTCTCCCTTTGGCCTTAACAGGACTGCTTATATTGTCATCAATCACAAGCCCTTTATGGTTGTTGTGACTGATGTTTCTATCAATGCAATACAGTTGTCCGGTTCCTGGTACAATTGGGATGAACTTGAGAAAATGGGCGGTGTTTTTGAGTCTGAATTTGAAGCCCTGAAAGCCGTAGCCGGCGGGGCATAAATTAAATGAAATAGTTTAAGGGAAGTACAGGCATTATAACCTGTACTTTTTTAACAAAAGAAATAAACTCAAAATGGTAAAGTATTATGGAAAAAATCTCTATTTCTGATCATTTCACAGTAAAAAAAATCCTTCTGTTTGCACTTCCCTGTATTGGGATGCAGCTTGTGGATAATACTTATCAGGTTGTTGATGGATATTTCATCTCCAATTTTCTTGGAGAAGATGTATTTGCTGCGGAAAACATGATATTTCCTCCTCTGGCGCTACTTATGTCTATCGGGCTTGTTGTGGGAGCAGGCGGAAGTGCCATAATAGCATCCTATCTTGGTGAAGGAATGGAAGACAAAGCAAGGCAGACACTGTCCATGCTAAGTACTATCCTGCTTATAGTCGGCAGTATCATTTCTGCTGTTTCTTTTGTTTTCATGCACGGCATAGCCGTGATTGCAGGTGCCACAGAAGACCTGGTGGATTATTGCGCTGTATATGGTCGCATACTTGCAGTCTTTATGCCTGTCCAGATGATGAATTATGCATTCCAGGAGTATCTTGTGGCGGCGGATAATGGGAAACTGGGTTTCTTTGTATCTGTAGTTAATGCCGTGACGAATATTATTCTGGATTTTCTGTTTGTGGGATTTTTTGGATGGGGGCTTTGGGGTGCAGCTCTGGCTACGGGCATTGCCTGGTGTGTCAGCTGTTTGGTAGCCATTAAGTATTTTGCGGACAGGAATCATAAACTACATTTTGCTGGATTTCATGTTAATTATAAAGATGTCTTTCAAGCCCTTGGAAATGGTTCATCAGAGATGGTGGATGCTGTTTCCTATGTAATTGTGGCAATTATTTTTAACAGACGTCTGGTAACACTTCTCGCCGCAAGGGGCGTAGCTGCTTATGCTGTCACTGAATATGTGACCGGCGTTTTTGCAGCTATTTTTATGGGACTTGGTATTGCGATGATACCGGTTATAGGATACCGTTACGGCGAGAAAAATTTCGAGGAACTAAAAGGACTTAGAAGAGAAGGTCTTAGGCTTTCCCTTACATTTGGCATCTCCATGATGCTGATAGCACTCCTGCTTAGTGGTATCATTGCAGATATTTTCGTGGGCTATGATCCGCAGCTAAAGGATATGGCAGTTTATGCCTTGAGAATATGTGCTTTAGCATATGCTCTTAGCGGGATCAATATGTTTTCCTCATCTTTTTTTACAGGTATATCTGATGGGCTAGCCTCAGCACTTATTGCAGCTTCCAGGAGCTTTGTGATGCCCATTATATTTATTTTTGTTCTGCCCCTTATGTTTGGGCATGACGGAATATGGTATACGACTCTTGTAGCTGAAGTGATCACAACAATAGTTGTCTTTACACTTTTCGGGTTAAGATTTAGCAAAGGAATAAAATGGGGGAGAGAGTAATATGTTTATAAAAGCTTTTCTTGAACAAACTAAAAAGAATCCTTCCAATATGGCTGTATGCGATATCCGCGGCGGATATTCATATAAGACGTTAAATGAACGCTCTTCTCATATTGCAAAGGTGCTTTTGGAATCCATTCCGGAAGATGCAAAGCACAGGAGAGTTGCTGTTTATCTGTCAAGAAGCAGGGATTATATAGCCTCGCTTATTGCTATTTTAAGGGCCGGATGCTGTATTGTCCCTATTGACGGTGAATATCCCATAGAGAGAGCGGCAACCATTATAGATAGTTCAGAATGTAGTGTAGTACTGACTGATAACAACTCTGCCCTGGATATTAGTGGGACTAAGATCATTTCTATGGACACTCTTTTTGATGATGAAGATTTTTCCTTCAATGGGGAGCTGGATCTGTCAGGACCTGATTTAGAGGGAATGATATTGTTTACATCAGGTTCAACCGGGAAACCCAAAGGTGTCATACACAGACAGGAAGTGTTTGATTTTCCTGTGAATATAGTAAAAGAGGTTGCTGGTGTAGATGAGTCGCTTCATACCATGTGCATTGCAGGCTTTAATTTCATAGCCAGCTTACTTGATATTACACCGCCACTTTCCTGTGGCGGAAGTGTATATATTGCCAATGAGGTTGAACGTAAGAATTTTGATATGCTTCATGCACTTATAGATAAGCGGGGGATTACCGGAATGTTTATTTCACCGCAGATGTATGGAGTTATGACCAGAATATATGGTGAATTAAACCTGGACTATGTGCTTCTGGCAGGGGAAAAGGTTGAACCCTCATATCTTACGGGCAAAAATGAGTGGGAGCTGTATGGATCCACAGAGGTTCCGGGAGTACTTATGCACAGAGCAGGGGATGGTATGCCGGGATCACTGGGCGGTAGCTGTGACAGAACAAATGCATTTCTCTATGATGACGAGGGAAATGCGATAGTTGATACAGATATAATTGGGGAGCTGCGGGTATCAGGCTCATATGTGGCACTTGGATACTGCGGCCTTGAAGAAGAAACGAAAAAAAGGTTTTTAAGAGATCCTGAGAATAAAGAGCATGCGCTGTTCTGCACAGGAGACTACATGGCATATGGCGAAGATGGCAGCTTTATATTCCATGGCAGGAAGGACCGCATGGTGAAGATCCGTGGATACCGTGTAGAGCTTGGAGAAGTGGAACAGGTACTTAGAAACTATGATGGGATGGAAGAGATCGCCTGCGTTGATGTAAGGGTTAACGGCAATGATAATATTTGCTGTTATTATACCGGGGCAGAGGCATCCCCGGAGGCTGTTAAGAATTATGCAGCCAAAACTCTTCCTGAATACATGATACCGGAGTTTATTGTGCATCTGGATGAGATGCCAAGAAATGAAAGAAACAAAATAGATTATCCTGCCCTTAAGAATCGGGAAATAATTACCGCTGAGGCTGAATACGAACCGCCATGTACAGAACTTGAAGAGATTATATGTGATGCCTTTGCGTCTGTTCTTGAGATGGACAGAGTCAGTGTCCTTGCGGATTTCTTTGAATTTGGCGGAACATCCTTAAGCGCTGCCCTTCTTATCAGTAAGCTGGGTGAAAAGGGTTATGCTCCTTCATTTCAGGATATATTGGCGAATCCCACACCGAGAGATCTTGGCACTTTTCTGGATTCACACAGGTCAGCCTACAGACCGTCCATGGACAGAGAGTATTATCCCCTTACAAAGACTCAGCTTGGAATCTATCTTGAAAGTCTGACAGGTGGTAGTAAGGAGACCTATTCTTCTTCATATCTTGCAAGGGCTGCTGAGGGAGTTGAAGCTGGAGCACTGATAAATGCAGTTCGCAGGGTTATAGAGGCACACCCCTGCGTAAAATATATTATTAAGAATGATAAAGATGGTATGCCCCATATGGTGCTGGCACCTGATGCGCAGATAGACATACCTGTTATAGAAGGCAGGGATGAGGACAGGCTGGATTTTATGAAGAATTTTATACCTGTTGTCCCCATGATGAATGAGCTTTTATTCCATTTTGCGGTATACAGGACAGAGAGCAGATGCTATCTGGCGATAAAGTCCCACCTTATTTTCTTTGACGGAACAGCTATCAGCCTCTTTATTGCGGAGATGAACAGAGTCCTGTCAGGAGGTGAGCCCATAGGTGAGGATTTCTCCATACAGCAGGTTGGTATGTATGAAGAAAGGCTCCTTGCTGATGGTTCCCACGATAAGGCAAGGCAATACTACCTGGATCTTTTCAAGGATTTTGAAGATGTTCCTGCTCTTATGGGTGACCTTAATGGTCAGCTTACCCCCGGCGTTAGTGAAAATCTAAGGTTTGAGCCGGGAGACCTTAAGGCCGCAGAAGTGAAGGCATTCTGTGACAGGCTTCATATATCTGAGAGCAGCTTCTTCCAGGGGGCTATGGCAATTTTGCTTGGCAAATATCTAAACAGTAAATATGTGTCATTTTCCACCGTATATAATGGCAGAGGTCTCTCTGAGATGAATAACACCATGGGTACGCTTATTAAACGTATTCCTGTATGCGGTGATCTAAGTAAGGACATTTCCGTAGACGAATTCCTTAAGAAGATCAGTAAGCAGCTGTTTTCATCCATGTCAAATGACATATATTCTTTTGATGAAGTATTAAAGAACTGCCCTGTGAATGAGGATGTGGAATTCATATATCAGGGTGATCTTTTTACGGATAAGATGGGTACAGCTGCAGGAAAAAGCCTTCTTGAGGGCGACAAGTGGTTTATGGAGCATTACCATACAGGAATGGTAACAGGCTGCATGTCTATCCAGTTTTTCTCTACAGACGGGCTCTATAACATGACCCTGGAATATAGGAATGAAAGGTTCTCTGCTGATTATGTGAGACGATTTGCAAAAGATCTCTTTGCAGTTGCCAGGGGGCTTATGAAGGCTCACTCTATAGGTGAAATATCTATTTTATCTGATGAGGATAAAGGGAAACTTGCATCCTTTAATGACACGGCCGTTGATATCGGCTTTAAGCCTGTGCATATACAGATTCATGAGCATGCTGTAAATAAGCCTGATAAGATTGCCGTTATAGCAGATGGTAAAAAGCTATCATTCCGTGAACTTGATCTTATAACTAACAGGTTATCTCAGATTCTGCGAAAAGAGAAGGTTCAAGCTGACAGTCTTGTGGGAGTTCTTTTTGACAGGCAGATATGGGCATATGTGGCTGAAATTGCAATACTTAAGGCAGGCGGAGCCTTTGTGCCCTTTATTACGGATTATCCGGATGACAGAATCCTTTTCTGTATGGATGATGCAGACAGTAATATACTGCTGACCACAAAAGCTGCCGTGAAGGATCGTGACCTTGATAATAAGGGCTTTAAGCTTCTGACTCTTGAAGCGCTGCTTGGATCTGAACTGGAAGAGATCGCCTGTGATGATAGCTATGATAATGTAGAACTGGCAGATTCAGATAAAACAGATCTTGCATACTGTATCTATACCTCCGGTTCCACAGGTCGTCCTAAAGGTGTAATGATAGAACACCAAAATATAGCTAACTACGTGCACCGGAATGAGAAATCCCTTGAGATCATGTATTATGCAGAGCCTGAACGGGTGAATCTGGCTATAGCAGCATTTTCCTTTGATGTCTCCGTTGTGGAGGAGTTTGTTCCCCTTTGTAACGGCAATACGGTTGTTATCGCTACAGAGACGGAGATCCATAATCCGGGCGACTTTGCAAAACTTGTCAGAGAAACAGGGGCAAATGGTATAACCTGTACCCCGACTTATCTTCTAAGTCTCCTGGAGATTCCGGAAAGCAGAGAGGCTATAGGTCAGTTTACATTTTTTGATATAGGAGCTGAGGCCTTCCCTATACAGCTATACAGTAAGCTCAGGGAACTTAGAGATGACAGTGTAATACTAAATGTCTATGGCCCGACGGAATGTACTATGGGCTGCGCTGCTGTAGTGATGGATGGAAGCGAAGTGGTAACGGTTGGACCACCTATAGCCAATACATATTTTTATGTATCAGATACCTTTGGAAATGAGCTTCCTGTGGGAATGAAGGGTGAGCTCATAATATGCGGCGATCAGGTTGGAAGGGGATATGTAAAACTTCCGGATAAGACGGCAGCAGCCTTCTTTACCCATAACGGGATGAGGGCGTATCACAGCGGAGATCTGGCTGCATGGACTGAAGACGGCGAAGTAAGGATATTTGGAAGACTTGATAATCAGATAAAACTAAGAGGCTTCAGAATCGAACTGGATGAGATAGAGAAGGTTATGTCTGAGTATCCCGGAGTTGCGACAGGTGCTGCGGTAGTTAAAAAGAATGGAAGCCTGGAGTATCTGGCAGGCTACTATACTGCTTCTGCGTCAGTTTCTGAAGCAGAATTAAAAAAGCATATGATGGATAAACTTCCGGAGTATATGGTTCCGTCAGTTATCATACAGCTTGATAAGATGCCTCAGACCAGTAATGGCAAGGTGGACAGGAAGGCTTTGCCTGATCCTGATATTCAGGAAATGAAAGCTGAATATGTTGCGCCGAATACGCCTGAGGAAAAGGCCTTGTGCGCTGCATTTGCAAAAGCGCTTTCGCTGGAGAATGGCAGCGTTGGCATACTGGATGATTTCTTTGATCTTGGCGGCGATTCACTTAAAGCTATGGTAGCTCTGGCGGAGAGTCACCTTGATGGACTTACTGCAGCAGATATCTTTCAGCTTAGGACTCCTTCAAACATTGCAAGGGAACTGGAAAACAGATCTGCAATGGAAAATCTTGATGACAGGGATACCAGAGCCAGGGGAGAATCTCATATGCTGACTCCCATGCAGGTGGAAATGGTTGATCTGCAGTTGTTTAGCCCTGATTCTACCATGTGGAGCAATACTCATTTCCTTGTGAGGTTCGATGAAAGGATTGATGCAGACAGACTTTGCGATGCAGTAAACAGAGCAATTGATAATCATCCCGGATTGTCCGTTAAGTTTTATTTTGATGAAAACAGCGAACTGAGGCAAAAATATGAGCCAGGGCTTGTACCTAAGGTGGTGGTTAAGGATATCATGCCATCTACAGAAGAAAGTCTGTCCCAGGTACTTGTGCTGCCCTTTAGAAAAATACTGGATTCATGCCTTTGCAAGGTTAATGTATTTAAGGGGCAGAAGGGAACCTACCTGTTTATGGATGTGCACCATCTTCTTATGGATGGAGGATCCCTTGGAGTCATACTGGGAGATATAGTTAATGCTTACTTTGGAAGAGAACTAAAAAGAGATTACTATTTTGCCCTGATTGAACAGGAAGAAGAGCGCATAAAGTCCGGAAAATATGAAGAGGACAGGAAATATTATACGGAGCGGTACGGACAGGATAAGTGGTGCAGGAGTCTTGACACAGATGAGGACATCAGGGATATCAGTTTAGAAAACAGAATGAAGAGACTTTCTTTTGATGCTGATAAAGTCCAAGCTGCCGAGAAGAGGAGCGGTGTCACCATATCAGTCATGGCAATAGCAGCAGCTTTAAAAGCACTTTCTAAGGCCACAGGTAAAAATAATGTTATGACAAACTGGATATTTAATAACAGACTTTCGCCGGAATCAGAGAGCAGCGTCGGAATGCTTATTAAAAATCTTCCGGTGGCTGTGAGGATGGATGAAATAGAATCTGACAGGGAACTTCTATTGACGGTTAAGGAGCAGGTTGCATCGGGAATTGCCCATAATTCATACGATTACCTTGCAAGTGATCTTCAGCCCTTTAAGAATGAATGGATGGAGGTTAACCTTCAGCTTGGTATTAATGGTTCTGAGCTGGATGAACTTGATCCGGAGCTGATAGAACTGGAGGATGAATTCTCTGTAGCGGCAGGATGCCTGGAACTTGAACTTCTTGAAAATGAGTATGGAGATGGAGGATATGATTCAGAGATGGAATATGCAGGACAAATGCATGACAGGGCTGTTATGGAGAGGTTCCACGATCTGTATGTAGAGATTCTTGAAAACATGGTTAATGGTTGATTCACAGAAAAAGTGCCGATGCTGGATGCATCGGCACTTTTGATAGTGCGCCTAGCGGCGCACGTTTATGGTTTATTTTACAGTACCATTTTTCCTGATTGTCTGATAGGTTTCGCCCTTATCATAAAAGATTACATAAGAAGCACTGGTTCTATTGCGCTTTCCGTTTTCATCTCTGTAAGCAGTAACAGCAATCCAGTATTTTCCTTTGGGATTGAATTTCTTCTTATTGTATCTAGCGATGGTTGCCTTTTCAGTGTTCCTGTTTTTTATGGTCTTAACTTTGGTGTACTTGCCGTTCTTCTTGGTTGCAACCCAGATTTCATAGCCGTTTGCATATTTTTCTTTCCACCACTGAACTATCAGCTTCTTTTTCTTGATAGTAACAGCATAGCCATCCTCAGTTTCTTTAACTGTGGGCTGTGCAAATGACTTATAGGAATCTGAATATGCACTGTAGTACTTTGTGCCGTCATATTCAACAATAGAACGAACCTTCACATTTATATATGAGACGTCCTCTGTGTCAAACTCCATCTTCTTTTCTGTTGTATCCTTGGTATAGCCGTCATCTTCGGAATCCTTGACAGCTACTTCAAATCTGTCATATTTATCTGCGCAGTCCCATTCGATTATAAGCTTGTCAGTTCCCAAAGACCAGAATGTAGAATGAACGTTAGTAGGTGTTGGCGGGATAGTAACAGCGGTTGCATTCTTGTACTTATCTACTAATGTTTCCGGAGCATCACTTGTCGCGTATTTTAAAACTATGAAGTATTTATTACCGGGCTTTAAATTTGTAAAAGTATAGGAAGTTGTGGTTACTACAATTGCTTTACCTACAGCGCAATTAGTAGTAGCTTCGTCCTGAGTTGTGCCGTACCCAATAAAATATTTAGCTGCATTTTCCCCTGCAGGCCAGGAAGCTGTAATTGAATCAGTGGTCGTTGCCGTGATTGTGATAGGTGTTGCGCCTTCTGCTCTGACCTGCATATGCGGAATCAGCAAAAGAGCAAACATCAGGACCGGTAAAATCAGATACTTTAGTGCTTTCTTCATAAACTATTCTCCTTTTTTTGCATGGGCAGTTTACCTGCCCTCCCTCAATAAGTAACACATTAATTTTATGCTATTTATTTAAAGGAAAAAAGAAAATAAAGATAAACTTTTTATAACTTTATAATGCATTTATGTTCTTGCATGTTTCATGTGATAAAGATCTGAGTCAGCTCTTGCAATAAGAGAAGGGATAGGAACAGGGTTAGCGTAATCGTATTCAGCTATTCCCACACATACGGAGAGGTTATAGGGAACCTCTGCCTTATCATTGTAGAGCTTAACATTTGAGCGGATCTTTTCGGATAACCAGTTTACTTCACCTTTGTACTCGGTCTCGGCAATTACTATGAATTCATCGCCGCCAAATCTTGAAACGAAGAATCTGTTGCGGTGCGCCTGACATGCATCCTTCATGGCATTAGCTACTCGTACGAGAGCCTTATCACCTTCAATATGACCATAGGTATCGTTGATCTCCTTGAAATGATCGATATCGATGATCATCAGATACAGCGATAAGTTCGGAGATGGATTCTTCATTTTTCGAATAAGATATTTATGCATCTGATTTCTGTTATTGACCTGTGTCAGTGAATCCATGGAAATCAGATTCTCAAGCGTCGCCAGATAGATCAGCATAATGGAAAAGGTGGCGCCGTAACACATAAAAGGAATATAGATAAATATTACCTGTAAGACGCCTGTTATAATAGGAATAAAAGGGAACACACCAATTGTGAGATATACGATGTGATCCATGTAGCGTCCCTGAGTAAATGCTCTGTAGAAACCCTTAATGGAAGCATACGCCATGTATCCGAGAGGAACCAGCACAAGTATTCCGTAAAGAGGTCCGTTTTTAATGTGATTGTTCTCATCAAAGTAGAAGACTATTCCTGTAAAAGATGCGGATATAATAAGTATTACGGTAATAAGAATCGGAATTGAAGAAATAAACGCACCCTTTCTTGTCAGAATAAGCTTGTCCTGCTGGAGTATCTCACAATACACAAACCAGAAATATGAACTGCATACTATAAGGACAAATGGAATGATCGAAACAACAATCATTACAGGATGAGGTATATTTACAACACCGCTGTCTAAGAATATCCATATACTGTCTGAGAAAAAATAAGTCATCAGAACGATAATAAGTCTTCTAAGAATGACAGTAGAAGTCTGTCTGTCGATTCCATGATTTATCTTATAGAGAATAAGTCCTAAAATTAAAAAGCATGCAAGATTTGCCTGAATGTAATAAAAAACTTCCGTCACAAGAGTTCTCCTAAGAAATTTTTAGTATATCAGAATTATTCTAGCACGATTAGTACTCGTTTTTTAGATGGCCATAAAATATTTTATACAATTTTTATGATTATATCAGGAAAATGAAAAGATATGTAAATTTACGAAATTAAGTTTCGTTACTAACGAAAATTTTCGCAGACAAAAAGAAAAAATTTACGAAAAGACTTTTTCCATTGTACAATAATAGATACTTGTAAAAAATAGGGAGAAATTTTTTAGAAAAGAGGGTATTTATGGGACTTAAAATTGTTGAATGTAAGACGGAGTACAGGTCAAATCCGCTTGGAATAGACACTTCTTCGCCTCGCTTTTCATGGAAACTTGAAAGTGATGAGAATGATACTTTGCAAAAATCTGCGAAAGTTATCGTGAAAAATGAAAATGGAGAGGTTGTCTGGGATTCAGGCGAAATAGATAGTTCTGAACTGTCAGAAGTGTGCTATAAGGGAAGTGCGCTTAAAGCTAAGACCTGTTACAGCTTTGATGTGACTGTCACGGATAATCATGGAAGAAGCTCAGAGAGTACAGGGAACTTTTTTGAGACAGGCTTCATGATGGACCATGAGGATACATTTGGAGGTGCAAAGTGGATCGGACCTACAGAGTGTTCACTCAGCTCAGATGTATATGGTATTTTCGGGCTTACTGCCAGATTCAGGATCCACGAGGGATCTTCAGTTTTTGCCGTTGTACTTGGCAGAAACGATAAGAGAATAAAGGACAGAGAGAACTACTTTAAGTTTGAGCTGGATGTAAAAGAGATTCCTGCAATGCTTAGAATCTACAGAGTGGGAATACTTCCTGAAGATACTGCGGATAAGCCTCTTGTGGAGGTGCCTGTTAAGGATTATGACGATCCTGAGAAAAAGGACGTTTTGACAGAAGCTAACAGATATAAAGAGCATGAGCTTTTCCTTGATGTGAGAGGAAACGGAGCATACACAGTTCTTGACGGCAAGCGTATCGATGTATCCAAGGACAGATCCTTCTTTGGAGAGATTGAGGCACCAAGAGCACTTAATCCCATAGGAACAAATGATGTTAATACGTTCCCGAGACTTAATGAGATAGGTGTATTTGTGCCAAAGGGACAGGGAGCTGATCTCTATAGTCTTGAGGTTAAGAACCTCAGAAAGCCCTACAGCGTGGTATACAGTGATACGAACACTTATGTTTTTGATGAGAACAGAAGTGATAGGGATGAAGATTCACATATCTACGGAACAGCATCTGATGATCTTATGCTTACCAAGGATCCAAGCCACACTTCAATTCCTATGTTAAGAAAAGAGTTTGACATAGCGGATAAAAAGATTAAGAAGGCAAGACTCTATGCTACCGCAAGAGGTATCTATGAGTGCAGGGTAAACGGAAATAAGGTTACTGATACCTGGTTTAATCCGGGAGCTACTCAGTACGACAGACATCTTTACTATCAGACCTATGATATTACAGAGCAGATAAAAGAAGGGAAAAATGCCATCGGCGTAATTCTTGCATCAGGCTGGTGGAGTGATGCTCAGACCTTTGTACTTGGCAATTACAACTACTATGGGGATAGGGAATCCTTCCTTGGACTTATTGAGGTTACATATGAGGATGGAAGCGTATTAAGCATTCCTACAGACACAGATACCTGGAAATACTATGGCGAAGGTCCATACACATACGCAGGATTTTTCCATGGTGAGCATTATGATGCCACAAGAGATGAAAAGGTTAAGGGCTTCTCTGAAGCAGGTTTTGCAGATGGTGATTGGGAAAAGCCTGCCGAGATAGAGCCTACACCCATTTATCATGAAGAAACCATGTCATCAGGACCTGTAGTATGGCCTGAAGTTAATATAGATAAGACTTCCCTTATAGGACAGGTGGGAGATGGTGTTAAGGTATCCTACGAGCTTACAGCACTTTCAGTAAGCGAGGTTTCAGAGGGTGTTTATATCTATGATATGGGCGTAAACGTAGCAGGTGTTCCAAAGCTGCGACTCCATGGAGAAAAGGGCACTACAGCTACCCTGAGATATGCAGAGCTTCTGTATCCCGATATCCCTGAGTTTACAGGTAAAGCCGGAACCATGATGGTTGAGAACCTGCGTGATGCTGATTGTACAGATCTTTATACATTTAAGGGAGATGATAACGGCGAAGAGTATACACCTGCATTTACCTTTAGAGGATATAGATATATCGAGATATCGGGTGTTTCAAAAAAGCCTGAGCTTTCTGATGTGAAGATGCTTGTTTTGTCATCAGCATTTGATATGACATCATCTCTTGAGACTTCGGATGAGCTTACTAACAAATTCATACAGAACGTAAGAAGATCGCAGCAGTCCAACTTTATCAGCATTCCCACTGATTGCCCTCAGAGAAATGAGAGAATGGGATGGGATGGCGATACTTCCATATTTGCAAGAACAGCAATGTTCCATGCTGACACCAGACTTTTCTACGAAAACTGGCTCATGTGTATGAGAGACCTTCAGGACAAAAACGGAAAATTCCCTGATATTGCTCCTGTAGGCGGAGGCTTTGGCGGCTATACCTATGAGAGCTCAGCTATTCATGTGACATGGGAGCTGTTCCAGCAGTACGGCGATGTGAAGGTAATTCGCGATAACTATGATGCATTAAAGCTTTACATGGACTATTCAGCAGGCCTGTGGGAACAGGGAGACCTTGGGGGAGGCTTTACTCTTGGTGACTGGCTGGCTCCTGAGGAGACGGATATTTTCCTTATCTGCCATGCATTCTATGGATATAACGCCTACACAATGGCACGTATGGCAAAGGCTATAGAAAAAGATGCTGATGCGAAGGCATATCAGGCTCTTTATGAGCAGCTGAAGGTTTCCTTTAACGAGAAATATTTTGATAAGGAAACAGGAAAAACAAAGGATGATACACAATGCTCCTATGCGCTTCCTCTTTCATTTAAGATGGTCACAGATGATATGAAGAAGCTTGTGGGCGATAGATTATCAGATGCCACAAAGAAGACAGGATATCTTGTAAAAACATGATTCTTTGGTACAGCGCCTCTTAATCCTATGCTAACAGAGACAGGTCATAGCGATGACGCATATAAGCTCATGTCTCAGAAAGGATGTCCTTCATGGCTTTATCCCGTTACCCAGGGCGCTACAAGTATTTGGGAGAGATGGGATTCCTTCACAATTGAGAACGGTTTTGGCGGTCACAACAGCATGAATTCCTTCAATCACTATTCTCTTGGAGCGGTTATTGAGTGGTTTTACATGTATGCTCTTGGAATAATGAGAGATGAGGATGCACCGGGCTACAGACATTTCATGGTTAAGCCCTATATGGATAAGACATATTCTTATGTGAAGGGACATTTCACCACGCCTTACGGTGCTATCTGTGCAGGCTGGGAGCTGTCAGAAGACGGAAGCTATGTATACAGACTTACAGTTCCTGCAGGCAGCAGCGCAACAGTTATTATGCCCGGAAAAGAGCCTGTAGAAGCAGGAAGCGGTGTACACGAATTTAGATAAGAATGGGAGTTATTTCGAAATGGGTTCAGCAGTACTTGAATGTATAAAAGGGGAGAATGGCAATTACGTGTTGCCATTTTTCTGGCAGCACGGCGAAGATGAGGCTGTGCTTAGAAAATATGTAAATGTAATACATGATGCCAACATAAAGGAGATGTGTCTTGAAGCAAGACCGCACCCTGATTATGCAGGAGATGGATGGTTCCATGATGTTGACATAATTATGGATGAAGCTAAAAAGCTTGATATGAAGCTGTGGATTTTGGATGATGCACATTTCCCAAGTGGGCAGGCAGCAGGCAAAATGGCTGATGCTGATCCTGAGCTTTGTAAACAGTTCCTTGAATATGCATGCGTTGATGCAGCAGGACCAAAGAAGCAGGTTACGATTGATATTGCAACGGCTGCTCGTCACTACGACAGTCCCTTTGCACCTGCTAGCCCCTTTGGCGGTGGTGAGAAAAGAAAGTTCGATGATGATGAACTTTTTGCAGTGATCGCATCAAGGGTTGATGGCAAAGAGGATGACATTTATCACTTAGATGACAGCCTTATCGATCTTACCGATGAAGTAAAGGATGGCATGCTTAGTTTTGATGTGCCTGCAGGTGTGTGGCGTATTTTCATAATCTATGCCACAAGAAACGGCGGCGGAAGAGGGGGCTATGTTAATTTCCTCAGCAAAAAGTCCTGCCGAATTCAGATCGATGCCTGCTATGAACCGCATTACGCTCACTATAAGGATGAGTTTGGCAAAACTATTCTTGGCTTTTTCTCAGATGAGCCTGAGATTGGTAATGTGACAGGCTATAACGGAAGTGATGCTGCAATCGGTAACCATGATATGCCACTTCCCTGGAGTGAAGAGATGCCCGGGGAGATGACAGAGAGATTTGGTGCTGATTACAGAAGGCTTATCCCGGCACTCTGGATGCCTGTTGGAAGTGATGAATTTACGGCTGATATCCGCACAGGCTTTATGGATATTGTGAGCAGACTCTGTGGTCGCAATTTTGGCGAGCAGATAGGACAGTGGTGCAGAGAGCATGGAGTTAAGTATATCGGTCACATAGTTGAAGATAACGATAACAGCACTAAGCTCGGTTCATCCCAGGGACACTATTTCCGTTCCCTTTGGGGACAGGACTTTGCAGGTATCGATGATATCGGAGGTCAGGTAACTGAAGGCGGCGCAGATATTAGTCACAAGGGACTTTTGGGACTTGGCGCGGACGGAGAGTTCTATCATCACGTGCTTGGAAGACTTGGAACATCCTTAGCTGACCTTGATGAGAAAAAGCATGGCGATACCATGTGCGAGATTTTTGGAGCCTATGGTTGGGAAGAAGGAACAAGACTCATGAAATATGAGCTTGATCATTTCCTTGTAAGAGGTGTGAACCACTTTGTACCTCATGCATTCAGCCCCAAGGATTTCCCTGATTTTGACTGTCCGCCGCATTTTTATGCTCATGGCAAGAATCCTTTATATAAGCCCTTTGGAGAGCTGATGCTTTACCTTAACAGGGTAGCACACCTTATTTCCGGCGGTAAGCATCTGGTAGAGACAGCGGTTTTATACCATGCAGAAGCAGAGTGGTCCGGAATGAAATATATGGACTGCGTCAAGGTCGCAAGAAAGCTTGATGAAGCTCAGGTTGATTTTGACATTATTCCTGTGGATGCCCTTGTTTTTGGCGGAGAGTATAAGCCGGAGCTTAGAAAGGAAGGCCTTTTAATAAACGGACACCTGTTTAAGACTTTGATAATACCGGGAGCAGAATTTGTTCCTGAGAATCTTTCTGCATTTATGGAAAAGGCAAAGGATACTGCTCTTGAAGTTGTATTTGCAGGCTTTGGACCTAAAGGCTCTAAAATATGCGATCTCACAGAAGTTGCTGCTATAGCAGCTAAAAATCTTACAGAAAATGCAGCTGTTACATCTGATTCTTTCAAGGATATTAGAATATACAACTACGAAAAGAACGGCGATAAGATTTATCTAATTTCCAATGAGAGTATCTGTGAGACCTTTGATGGAAAGGTTAAGCTTCCTGTATCCGGAACGCCCTATCAGTATGATGCATTTAAGAACAGGATTCTAACCACAAGTCACAACAAGGGAGAAGTAAATCTTACACTGCATCCCTACGAGATGGCGATAATAGTGGTTCCTGAGGATAATGCGGAGTTTGAGGCAAAAACCATAACTCTTCCTGAAGTTAACGAAAATGGAATTAAGATAGAGGGACCTTTCAAAGTGTCCTTTACAACCAACGAAGATTATCCAAACTTTAAGGATGAGACTACTGTAAATGAGCTTAGAAATATCCTTGAGATACATCCTGATTTCTCAGGAATCATCAGATATGAGACAAGCTTTGAGGGTAAAAAAGAAGCAGCATATCTGCACCTTGAAGATGCATTTGAAGCTGCTGAGGTCTGGGTGAACGATGAATTTGCAGGATCTGCACTCTGTCCGCCCTATGTATATGAGATTGGCGGTCTTGTTAATGACGGTACAAATACCCTCAGAATAGAAGTAAGAACTACTCTTGAGCGCATGGTTCATAAGATGACCGGGGGAAGGGGATTCTTTGGGCCTGATATCAAGGCGGTGTCCCCCAGCGGTATCGTTGGAGACATAACTTATTTCTTATGCTCTGAGCGATAAGCGTTAGGTGTAAGACCTGTTGTTTTCTTAAACTGCTTACTAAAATATGATACGTTTGAAAAGCCGGTCTTGTCGGCTATTTCCTGTGAAGAAGCTGCTGTGTTTAACAGTAGCTTCTTTGCTATTGCGATTCTCTCACCATTTATGTAAGAGGATAATACTTCACCTGATTCCTTATGGAAAACATAGGAGAGGTAGTCAGGAGAAATATGAACAGCTTCAGCTATGGTGGTTCTTGAAAGATCGGTATCGTCGATATGATCTTTTATGAAAAGCTTAATCTGTTCTACAACATTCTCCTCAGGACTTTGACTCGTTAGAAGGTCAGAGGCGCTGCGAAGAAGAGAGTTGGCCCACTGAAGAAGTCCCTCGGCAGAGGTGGTGATGGTGCGGGGGTCAGTGGCATGAGTCATCTGTGATGATACATTCATAGGAGAGCAGTTTTTCTGGACAAGCACGGTAAAGACTGCTGACATAAGACCGTAGTAAATTGACCTTAGGAGTCTTGCTGAAAAGGTTGAATCTGTTTTCATAAGAAGCCCCCTGATGTCCAGAAGTATGTCATCAGCTCTGTTCATGGATAGGAGTTCTTCCCATTTTTGGATATCGATCTGTTCTGATTCTGATGCAGTCTTTGCAGAGATGGAATCCATAGCCACATTTGTGATGGAGATAACCTTATTCTCTGATGTAAGTATGTTTTTGGAGTAGTGATCCAGGAGCTCAAAGGCATAGGGCGCTGCTGACAGAGGTGCGCCTGAGAACAGATAGAACACGAACCTGAAACTATCATGTTCTTTTTGGAGCTTATCAAGTACAAGTGAAAAGCTGTTATATATTTTCTTTTCCAGTTCGCTGTCAACATCTGCGTAATCGCCTAAACTGATGTTTATCATAAAACGGTTTTTATCTACGGCAGTTACATATATTATGGAGGTAAACTGATTCTTCAATGCAGACAGTACTGCATTTGCGCTGAAAACATCATCAGTAGACTCTACTCGAAGGTAAGCATAGTAATAGAATATCTCAGCCATATCTTCGGGTATGTTGCCTGCATTCATAAAATCTGATATTGATTCCTGATCTGCAGAAATAGAACCGTTATAGAGACTGCGCCAAAGCTCCTGCCTTGCGGACATCTGCTGTCTGGCTTTTTCAGCCTGCATGTCATTTACCTTAACAATGGCTCTTTCCATAACTTCACGGAGACTGTTTTCCTCTACAGGTTTAAGTATATAGTCAAGAATCTGTAGAGAGATTCCTTCTCTTGCGTAGTTAAAATTGGCATGACCTGTCAGAAGAATGTTAATGGATTCATAGCCGTTATCTTTTACCCACTTAATCAGTGAGAGACCGTTTTCTCTTGGCATCTCTACATCTGAAAGCAGTATGTCCACGGTATGTTCTTCATAAACAGCTCTTGCCTGATCTGCGCTGTAGGCTGTATATATCTCGTCTATTCCAAGTGCTTCAAAATCGATGGCGTTTTTTACACCCTGCACTAAGTAAAATTCATCATCAACTATAAGTAATGTCATTTAGTCCTCCGGTAATAATCAGGATATAATTCCCTTCATTGCAGTCTTTTCATCTTTTGGCTTCTGATATTCCACATAAGGAATGTCCAGGTCAATGCGGGCACCCATGCCCGGTTCATTAGAGAGCTTCATATCAGCAGTCTCATCATAATAGAGTCTGAGCCTTGATACAACATTTTTTATACCTACATGATTTCCATCTTTGTCAGTAATAAGTATGTCATGGTCATTGTTGAACTGCTCTAAGAACTCCTCAGAGAAGCCTTCTCCTGAGTCTATATGGGATATGTGAAGTCTTTTTTCATCATTTTTAAGGTAGACATTTGCACTTACTTTTACGATAAGTTCTTCTCCCATAATAAGATTGAATTTGAAGGCATTCTCCATGAACATAATGAGAATTAAAGGGAAAACTTCAGCGTTCAGTGCCATTTCGTCGATATCCTTTTCATAGGTTATACAACCCGGATAGCGTATCTTGGTAAGCTCCACATAATTATCAAGATATTCAAGCTCTTTAGAGAGAGGTACATGCTCTGATGTGCTGAGGGTGTAGCGCAGATGTTTGGAAAGAGTCTCGATCATCCTGCGGAGAATAGCTGTATTTTCCTTAGTGCCGTCTGCCAGATAAGTGATCATATTGAGACAGTTTATAAGGAAGTGAGGAGCAACTTGCGATTTGAGGAAAAACAGCTGGAAGTTTTTCTTATGAATTCGTTCTTCATAAACATCGAGCTTAAGCTTTTGTATATGGTCCACCATACTGTTGTAGGTAGTTGCAACCTCAAGGACCTCATCACATCTTTCATCCGTTACATCTATTCTGTGATCCATATCCCCTGACATAATAGCGTTGTTCATGGATGTAAGCATTTTCATGGTTCCGCCTACAAGCTTATTAAAGAAATAGACCACTATTCCAAACACGATAAGAATGAGGATCATGAACAAAAGAGCATAGCGCCAGAAGGTGTTTACGGACTGGGATATTATCTTCATGGGTATCATGGCTGTTATGTAGTAGTCGCAGTAATCAAGCTCCTGTGTGGTCACCATATATCTTTTGGAGTCTACAGTTATCTCAGAAGATCCATTCAGAGATTTTTTTAATGGAAGCCTTAGCTGGTCCTTTTGTTCTGCAAGATTAGCTGCCATATCCTTCGCAACAGAGGAAGGACTTTCTATACTTATAACGTTACCTTCCTTGTCTGTAAAAATAATGACTGCTTCCATATCATCAAGAGATGTAAGCGATGAGGAGAGGGCGTTTAGGTCAGTCCATGCTCCAATCATACTGTTATCATACATGAAGGTTTTAACAAGGTAGGTCTTATTTTCATAATTATATGGAATCCATTTAAGACCATTGGCATCTTCGATATATCCAAGTATTTCTTCATTCTGAAACTGATTTTTTAAAAATGGCTGAAAGGTCTTTTGAGATTCAGCGGTATTACTGTACCCGACCCAGGTGTTGCTCTTTGGAAAATATGCGTACATACCCTTAATACTGGGAAAGGACCGCAGATTAAATTCAAACATCTGAGAGATGCGAAGGATGCTGCTATAATGACCATCAATGCTTTCGAGTCTTGCGGTGGTGGCAACTTCTGTGCTGTAGTTTTTAAGCTCCATAAGATAATAGTCAACACTCTTAAGGTCCTTGGAAGTTTCTTCATTATATAGGGAAAGAAGCTGGCGTACATCCTTATAGGTACGCTGCTGCATGGAGTAACTGAAAAAGGCTGAATAACCGATCAGTCCTGCCAGTGTTACCCCGAAAAGAAGGTAGAGAATATTATATAGTCTTTTTCTAAAAGAATAGTTTTTCAAATTGTTTTTTTCTTTTTTCATAATCTAAGAAATTTACATAAACAGCTAATAAAAGTACAACATTGTAGTAACCATTATATTCTATAATTTGCATTAGGTTAAGGCAAGTTGTGTAGAAGGATGGCTTGCACTATAAGATTTAGGAATTGAAAGGGAGGTAACTATTAATGAAAAGACGGTTAATGGCTTTACTTTTAACTGGCGTAATGACTTGTGGAATGCTCGCAGGTTGTGGCGGTGGAGCCGCAGAGAGTACCGGTGCTGATGAGGCTGTAGAAGAGACAGCTGATGAAGCAGGAGAGGCTACTGAGTCCGATGGTGCTGCTGAAGCAGCTGACAGTGCAGAAGCAGATGCAGCTATCCAGGAGAGAAAGGATTCAGGCGAGACACCTACAGTTGTAATCGCATACATGAACTTCGCAGGATCACCTGCAGGTATCGACAGAGTAGCATCAAAGCTTTCTGAGATCACAGAGGAGAAGCTCGGTGTTAAGGTTGAGCTTCAGATTATGGATGCAGCTTCATATTCACAGAACATGAACCTTATGCTTGCATCCGGTGAGCAGGTTGACCTGTTCAACGCAGTTTCAGTTGGATTTATGCCTTGTGTAAACAAGGGTTACACACTTGATCTTGAGGAAGATGACCTTATCCAGAAATATGGTCAGGGAATCCTCAGCGCATTCAGAGAGGATGAGATCAACGGATGCCGTGTAAGCGGAACATTATATGGAACACCAGTAAAGAAGGATGATGCAGCCGGTAAATTTGGCATTTCAATCCCTAAAGCTCTTCTTGATGAGATCGGTTTCGATTACGCATCTCTTTACAAGGATGGCGAGGAATGTATCTATACTGATTTCGATACAATTGAGGATATCTTAGGAAAGCTTCACGAGGCTCATCCCGAGAAGACAACATTCTACATGGATACCTCTTCAGTTGTGAGCCAGTGTCTTGCAATCGATATCCCTTCAGATGTATTCGGTGTACTTCTTGATCCTGTAAACAGCCTTGAGGTTGGTGATCTTTTCTCAAGCGATCAGTACAAAGAGCTCTGCTCAAGAATGTATGACTGGAACCAGAGAGGATGGATCTCACCTGACGCTATCACAGAGACAACAGCTACAACAGTTCAGGTTAAGTCCGGAAGCCTTATGGCTTACAAGACAGCTACAAAGCCCGGCATCAAGCAGCAGGAGTCAAACCTTTGCGGCGAAGAGATGATTATCTTCCAGCTTGGTCCTGATTTCAAGGGCTCTAATGCATACAACACAATGCCTTGGTGCATCAACCAGAACACAGATGATCCGGTTGCTGCAATGCAGGTTCTCAATCTTCTTTACTCAGATCCCGAAGCTTCAACAATCATCTGCTGGGGTGAAGAAGGAAAAGAGTGGAAAGAGACAGACGATGGACACATCACATATGCTGATGGTATCGATGCAAACAGTTCAGAGTACTTCAACAACGTTAACTGGGAAATGCCCAACCAGTTCATCGCTAAGATCTGGGAAGGTAATGAGCTTACAATCTGGGATAGAATGCAGGAATTCAACGACAACGCTACAGCAAGTAAGGCTATGGGCTTCACCTATGATAACAGCGATTACTCAGCAGAGTACACAGCTCTTGCAAACGTTTACTCAGAATATCAGTCACAGCTTGAGCTTGGATTCCTTGATCCTGAAGTAGGTATTCCTGAACTTGAGAGCAGACTTAAGGAAGCAGGTCTTGATGATTATATTGCAGCTAAGCAGGCAGCTCTTGATGAGTGGGCAGCAGCAAATGGTGTTCAGTAATAAGTAATAAATTTGAGAAGGTAATTTAGTATATAAAACGCCATCTCGGATTAAAGAATATTCTGAGATCCGGGATGGCGATTTTCATGAAAAAAAAGAGGAGAAGGGGCTATGGCAGAGCAGAAAAAGTACAAACAGAAATTGTCACCCGCAAAACGCAAGTCACTTTTAAAACGTTCTATACCGATCTATATCATGGCACTCCCGGGCCTTATTTATATGTTTATCAACAACTATATGCCGATGCCGGGAATCATATTGGCATTTAAAAATTACAAAGCTAAAAACGGAATTTACGGCTCCAAATGGGCGGGCCTTAAGAATTTTAAATATTTGTTTTCAACACAGGATGCATTTATCATTACCAGAAATACTATTTGTTACAATCTTGTGTTCATAATAGTCAATACAGTGTTTGCAATTTTGATCGCGATAATTCTTTCAGAGCTTACGCATAAGATCAAGAAGGTATATCAGTCAGTGATCCTTCTTCCTTATCTGCTTTCAGCGGTTATTATCAGTTACCTGGTATTTGCTTTCCTTTCAGCAGAGAACGGATTTATAAATAACTCAATCTTTAGACTTCTCGGTAAAGATCCAATCAGCTGGTATCAGGAAAAGCAATATTGGCCTTTCATCCTGGTATTTGTAAATCTCTGGAAGGGTATCGGATACAACTGTATCATTTATCTTTCAACAATCATTGGATTTGACAGAAGCTATTATGAGGCAGCAGCTATTGACGGTGCAACCAAGTGGCAGCAGATAAAGAGCATTACACTTCCTTTGCTTAGACCTACGATCATAATGCTCACACTTATGGCTATCGGTAGAATTTTCTATTCAGATTTCGGTCTTTTCTACCAGGTACCTCAGAACTCAGGTGCCCTGTTACAGGTAACAAACACAATCGATACCTATGTATACAGAGGACTTATCGAACTTGGTGACATCACAATGTCAGCAGCAGCCGGTGTTTATCAGTCAATTGTCGGATTCATTCTTGTTATGGCAGCTAACCTTGCTGTTCGTAAGCTTGATCCTGATAGTGCATTATTCTAAGAAAGGAGGAAATAGTTATGGGACAGGAAAAAAGATTTCAGATCTTTGGTCATATAATAATGACAATCGTTACTCTTTGTGCAGTAATACCGCTTATCCTTCTGGTTATTTCTTCTTTTACAGATAATGCGGTGCTTGTCAGAAACGGATATTCATTCTTCCCTGAAAAATGGAGTTTGGAAGCATATAAGTATATTTTCACCAGCGGTGATTCAGTACCTCATGCATATCTGATTTCAATACTGCTTACAATTGTTGGAACAACTCTTGGACTTTCTATAACAACACTTATGGGATATGCTCTTTCAAAGACATTCCTTCCCGGAAGAGGAGTACTTACTTTTATCGTATTCTTCACAATGTTGTTTAATGGTGGTCTTGTTCCTACATACATTAACTATACGAATGTTTTCGGACTTAAGAACACATTCTTCGCACTGCTTGTACCCGGACTTCTTATGAATGCATTCAACGTAATGATGATGAAGTCTTACTTCGTAACAGGTGTGCCGGAAGAGATTCTTGAAGCAGCATACATTGATGGAGCCACAGAGTTCCAGGCATTCTTCCGTATAGCTCTTCCTCTTGCAAAGCCCATCGTTGCAACAATTGGTCTTTTCATAGGAATCGCTTATTGGAACGACTGGATGAATGGTTACATTTATCTGACAAAGAGAACAGATCTGTATTCAATTCAGAATCTGCTTAACAGAATGATTCAGAACATTCAGTTCCTGACACAGAACAGTTCAGTATCAAGTAATGCAAGTACAGCGCTTGCATCAATACCGAGTGTAGCTGTTCGTATGTCAATGGCAGTAGTTGGTGTTCTGCCCATCATCATCGTGTACCCCTTCATCCAAAACAACTTCGTTAAGGGCATTACCCTCGGCGGTGTTAAGGGTTAATACGAAAGATACGGCTCTGTATATATATATTAGTGCTCTGCGGACGCCTCTCGGCTCCGTGAAAAACGTAGCGGTACTAAGATGGCAAAAAACGCCATCTAAGTGCCGACGTTTTTCAAGGCCGCTTCGTCCTAATATATATATCCAGAGCCTATTTTTGAATCAGTCCTTAAACCATGTAAGGGTGATGCATTATACCATGTGAGAGGTATGGCTTATAGCATGTGAGGTAATGCCTTATAGCGCATGAGAGGTGCGGCTTATAGCATGTGAGGTGATGCCTTATAGCGCATGAGAGGTATGGCTTATATCATGTGAGGGTTTGGTAGTAGGATTGTGTAGTTTCGTAGCGAGTTTTATTTGGTAAGTAGCTTATTTTGGATTAGAGAAAGTGAGGATATGTATGGAGAGTTTATTGTATCCGGTTAGGAATAGGTTTAGAGATGAGAGGAAGCTGGACGGACTTTGGAGGTTCAGTTTTGATAGAGAAGAAAAAGGTGAAGGTGATGGCTGGACTAAGGGGCTTCCTAAGAGTGCAATAAATATGCCTGTGCCGGCTTCGTTTAATGACTTTTTTACTGATAAGGAGTCAAGGGATTATTGCGGAACCTTCTGGTACGAGTGCGATTTTTATGCTCCGGCTAAACAGGAAGGTAAGAAGACATATATCAGGTTTGGAAGTGTTACTCACAGGGCAACAGTTTATGTAAATGGCGTAGAGGTTGGAAGTCATGAAGGTGGTTTTCTTCCTTTTGTTCTTGATGTGTCAGATGCAGTTAATTTTGAGGGAAATAATACACTGGTTGTGAAGGCTAATAATGAGCTGGATGAGACTACGCTTCCTTGCGGAAATGTCAGCACACTTAAGAACGGCAAAAAGCTGGTAAAGCCCTATTTCGATTTCTTTAATTATGCGGGAATCCATAGATCTGTATGGGTTATGACTGTCGGTGAAGAGAGTATCACCGATTATGATGTGATAACTGAAACAGTAGGTGATAAAGCTGTTGTTAAGGTAAGGCTTGAAGCCGTATCAGCTAGCGGAAAATCGCTTAAGGGAAGTGCTTATCTTACAGACAGATCGGGATGTCAGATTTGTGATGCTGTTTTTGAAATGAAGCATGATGAAGAAAAAGGTGTTTATTCTGGTGAAGCATGCTTTGAAGTAGATGAGCCGAACCTTTGGGATATAAAGAATCCATATCTGTATGGAATAGAATTTGATTTATTGTCGGATGGACAGGAGATTGATTCCTACGAAGATAAAATCGGTATCAGAACAATTGAGATAAAGGGTACAGATATCCTGCTTAACGGAAAGCCCATTTACCTGAAGGGCTTTGGTAAGCATGAGGACTTCGATATTATCGGAAGAGGCTTTAACTACGGTATAGCAAAGCGCGACTTTGAGTGCATGAAATGGATAGGTGCCAACTGCTTCAGAACAAGTCATTATCCTTATGCGGAGGAGTGGTACAGATTTGCTGATGAGGAGGGCTTCCTTATTATCGATGAGGTACCTGCTGTTGGTATGATGCGATCATTCTTCAATTTCATGGATGCAGGAAGCGGTGGTAAGTATACCTATTTCTTTGAGACAGATACTGTTCCTAAGCTTAAGGAAAATCACCTAAATGCAGTAAGAGAGATGATAACAAGAGATAAAAATCATCCCTCTGTAATTTCCTTTAGTCTTTTCAATGAGCCTGAGACCATAAGCACTTTTGCGCATGATTATTTTAAGGATATTTTTGAATATGCAAGAGAACTTGATCCTCAAAAGCGCCCTCTTACAGGAGCTCTTGAAAAAACATCTTCTCCGGATAAATGTCAGTGTTATCCTTTCTGCGATTTTATCAGCCTTAACAGATATTATGGCTGGTATATCAGCGGAGGCTCCGAGCTTTCGGATGCAAGAGAGCTATTCATAGAGGAGATGGATAAGTGGAAGGCGCTTAATCTGAATAAGCCCTTTGTGTTCACAGAGTTTGGTGCAGATACCCTTGCTACGGAGCACAAGCTTCCGTCAGTTATGTGGACTCAGGAGTATCAGAACGAGTACTACGACATGAACTTTGAGATTTTCGATAAGTACGATTTTGTTAAGGGTGAGCTTACCTGGAACTTTGCAGATTTCCAGACTTCTGAGGGAACCTTCCGCGTTGCAGGTAACAAGAAGGGAGTGTTCTCGCGTAACAGGCAGCCCAAGGATATCGCATTTAAACTGAAAGACAGATGGGAAAACACAAATAATCTTTAATAAACTTAATTCTATTTAAGATGAATATTTCATTCGACTGAAATACTAGAGAGGGTTTAACAAAATGAAATATAGGGATGAAAAAGTAAGGTTACGATTAGCGAGAGAAATAGCAACAGAAGCCATGGTTCTTCTTAAGAATGAAGAATCATTACTGCCCCTTGAAGCAGGTAAGAAGATTGCCTTAATTGGCAGGACTCAGAACGCAACCATTATCGGTGGTGGCGGATCGGGGGCTTCTCACAGTGATAATACGCTTCAGATTAGGGATGAGCTTATAAATGCAGGACTGAAGCTGGACGAAGGTTTTGATAAGTATTATCAAAATGTCCATGAAAAGGAAGTGGAAGAATTTAAGAATAAAGGCGCCGATTTTGCAGCAATGGATTTAGAGGGACTTGTTGCCAGCGGAATTATTTATGAGCTTTTTGGAAAATATCAGGCTGTTACACCTGAACCTGTGCCGGAAAATGAGCTTTTTGAAAATGCGGCCAAAGATACAGATACGGCCATCATTGTAATAGGCAGACAGACCGGTGGTGAAGAGTGCGACAGAAGAATAGAGGATGACTATCTTTTAACCGATGCGGAAAAATCTCTTGTGGAAGTAACCTGCAATAGTTTTGAAAAAGTGATCGTTGTTTTTAATGTAAACGGAATGATAGATACCAGCTGGATTAAGAGTAACGATAAAATCAAGGCTGCAATTTTCATGGGAACATCCGGTGAACAGGCGGCAGGAGCCCTTGCTGATCTGATTTCCGGAAAGGCATATTTTAGCGGAAAGCTTTCTCAGACAGCAGCTTTATCCTATGAGGATTATCCTACAGCTGAGCATTTTTCATTTAACAAGGATGAAGATAGAAACATCAAGACCTATGAAGACTACGGACTTTCAGCAGCTGATAACGGAAGTACAGGGAAGGATGTAAGCCCTGTCACAGTCTATGCAGAAGATATGTATGTGGGATACAGATATTTTGACACCTTTGAGAAGAAGGTTGCGTATCCCTTCGGATTTGGACTTACATACGCTGAGTTTGACACTGAAGTTGTGAACTTTGTTAATGTAGGCGGAAGAGCGCTGGTTTCTTGCAAAGTCACAAATAAGTCAGACCGCTTTGCAGGAAAAGAAACGATTCAGCTCTACGTTCATAAGCCCTTTGGAAAAGAGAAAAATCCATATAAGGAGCTTGTAGATTTTGAGAAGACTTTTGAACTGGCACCCGGCGCATCAGAAAACATCGCACTTTCTTTTGACTTAGGCGAACTGGCCGTTTTTGTAGAAGATGAAAAGGGTGGAAGCTATGTAATAGAAAAGGGAGAGTATATTCTTTTCCTTGGAAACAGCTCTGATAGTGCTAAAGCTATTGCGAAAATTGTTGTCGCAGAAGAGATTGTAACAAAAGAATTTTCTGCTGACATAGGCATGAAGGCCTGCAACAAAGATAAGATTAAGCTTATCTGTCCTGAAAAGGAAAAGACTGTAGAAAATACAGGAAATCTTAAAGAAATCACCATCTCCAAGGATGATGTGATCATTGAAAAGTGTGAGAAAAAGGAATACAGTTTTGAGAATGATTCTCAGGACGCTTCAGGAAAAACAGCAGAAAACGGTAATGTAATACACGCTAATGAGGATAGCACTGATCCAAAGAGCTTCATAACACTTGCAGATGTAATTGCAGGTAGAGCATCTATGGAAGCCCTTGTTAGTCAGATGAGTGTTAAGGAGCTGGCAGTTTTATGTAACGGCTTTGGCCCCGGACTTCCCTTTGGAGGAATTGGTCAGAAGGCTCCTGTTACCATTCAATATGATGATGGAACCGATATAGGCAGAAATTCTCATCCCGAAGCAATGCCCGGATACATAAATCCTGCCATTGATAAGTACGGAATTTTTTCATGCTACTATAAGGACGGTCCTGCCAGCGTCGGCAAAACTGCGTGGCCTACAGGAATGATGATCGCGTGCACTTTTAATAAAGGACTTGCTTATGAATTTGGAAGTGCATGCGGTAGAGAAGCACAGGAACTTAAGGTTAGTGCATGGCTTGCTCCCGGACTTAACATAATCCGTAATCCCATCGAAGGAAGAGCTTTCGAGTATTTTTCAGAGGATCCTTTTGTCTGCGGAACTATGGGCACACAGATTTGCAAAGGTGCCATAGAGAATAATCAGGTGACAACCTGTCCCAAGCATTTTGCTTTGAATGAACAGGAGACCTACAGACGAGGAAGTCTTAAGAAAAATATCGATGCAGTAGATAGTATCGTTTCAGCCAGAGCTGCAAGAGAGATATATCTAAAGCCCTTCGAAATGGTAATAAAGAACTCTGATCCTGTAACCATAATGAGTTCTTTCAACAAGATAAACGGAACCTTTGCTGGTGGAAACCATGCTCTGTGCACGGAAATTCTCCGCGGTGAATGGGGCTTTGAAGGCGTGGTTGTAACCGACTGGGGCGATATGGATTTTGTGGTTGACGGCGCAGATGCTGTGGCTGCGGGAAATGATGTTGTTATGCCCGGTGGACCGCCTGTAATTGAACAGGTTCTTAAGGGCTACGACGAAGGAAGAGTAACTTTGGATGAACTTAGAATTGCTGTCATCCATCTTCTTAACTATGTTAAAATGATGAAGGACTACTCAAAATAGAGTAGGTATAGGGATTTATTTTATTGAATGTATAAGGCAAAAACTTTTTTACAGGAGGAGTTACAGATGAAAATTCGTACAATTATTACTCAGGATGCTGAAGTAGATGATCAGAATTCCTTAAGACATTTTCTCTACTATGCAAATGAAGTTGAACTTCAGGGCATAGTTCAGACATCTTCAAAGTTCCACTGGGTTGGAATCCCCGGTGCTGTTAAGCCTGACAAAAAATCAGATGATGATTTTAGCGGAGAATTTTCTAAAATTTCAGGGCCTTTTGATCAGCCCTACAGATGGCCGGGAACAGATTGGATGATGGAAGAGATTGATGATTACGAGAAGGATTATCCTAATCTTTGCAAGCATGCTGAAGGTTATCCTACACCGGATTATCTAAGGTCAATCACCAAGATCGGAAACATCGGCTACGAAGGTGAGATGGAAAAAGCTACAGAAGGTTCTGATCTTATCAAAGAGCGTATTCTCGATGATGATGAGAGAACTCTTTACATTCAGGTTTGGGGCGGAACCAACACAGTTGCAAGAGCGCTTAAGGACATTCAGGAAGAGTATGAGAATAAGCCTGAGTGGTCAGAACTTTATGCAAAGATTACCAAGAAGGTTGTAATTACAGCCTGCGGCGAACAGGATCCTGCATACAAGGAATATGTTGCTGAGAACTGGCCGGGCATTCAGTTTGTAAAGACTCTTCAGATGCAGAGCTATGCTTATCCCTGGTTTGTAATGCCTGAGGGTGAGAGTAAGGATACTCTCAAGGCAGACTTTATGGAAAAAGAAATTTTGTCAAAAGACAGCGCACTGATAAAGGGTTACTGCACATGGCTTGATGGTCATGAATATGAAGGCGAAGGTCCTGAAGCTCAGTTTGGTGCAAACCCCAATATCGTAAATGACTGGTTTGGAGCAAGATTTTTGAAGGTTGTTCCTCAGAAATATGACTTTTTATCTGAGGGTGATTCACCTACATTTTTCATACTTCTTCCCTGGGGTACAAGAACTCTTGAGGATGTGACCTATGGCGGAGTTGCAGGAAGATATCACAAGGTTGATTTTAAGAATTCCAAGGGTGAAGCTTGCAATCTGTGGGATGTTTCCAAGGACATCTATGTAGATAAGGATGGAAACGAATCCGAGCAGGAATCAATGTGGCTCTATGTAGCTGACATTCAGAGAGATTTTGCAGCAAGAGTAGCATGGGCGGCTGATGGAAATTACGAAAAGGGCGAGCATGCTCCCAAGCTGTCTGTTGAGCAGGGTGTTGATATAACTGCCGCTAAGGGAGATGTTGTTACACTTACTGCAAGTGCAGAAAATCCGGATAAGCTTGATACTGCAATCAGTTTCAGGGTATACAAGGATGCCAGCGCAGAGTGTGCTGCTGATGTTGTTCTTGAAACAGCAGACAATGAAGCAAAAATCACAATTCCTGAATCTGCTAAGAGCGGCGACCTTATTCACATCATGGTTAAAGCAGAATCCAAAGGACATTACAGACTGTTTGACTATAAGCAGGTTATTATCACAGTTAAATAAAAATCTTTACGAGCAGTGATTTTGAATTAGAACAGGCCAGGGGGCTATATTTACACAGAATATCTGTCAACAAGACTTGATGTAATCTGGATTCTGGTATAGGCGAGCTTTGGATCCCGGATGCGCATTATGAGGCGCTTTACAGCTTCGCCGCCAAGGGCTGCTTTGGGAACGTTGATGGTTGAAAGGGAAGGCTCGATGATCTGACTTATGGGAAGATTATCAAAGCCTACCACTGCTATGTCATCAGGGATTCGATAGCCAAACTCCTTGAAAGCGCGGATAGCTCCTGCGGCAATGAGATCGTTGTCTGCGAAGTAGCATCTTGCCAGGTAGTCCTTGTTTTTCAGGATATCGCACATATCAAGGTAAGCGCCTTCAATAGAAGGAGACAGCTCGTGGATAATACTCTGGGAGCGGGACATTCCGTTTTCATGTACCGCTTTCCTAAAGCCCTCCTGGCGTTCCTTGAAATTCTGAATTCGGTAGCTTCCCATTAGGTATCCAGGCTGAGATTTTACTTTTCTTATGAGATACTGGGTTGCTCTGTAGGCTCCCTGCACATTGTTGATGGTGACAAAGTCTCTGTCGATAGTCTCATAGTAGCTATCCAGTATCACTATCGGAACAGGAAGAGTGAGAAAGGGCTTTAGATCTGATGGCGTAAGTTCAGTTGCAAGAATTATAACGCCGATACAATCGGAGTATTGGATAGCCTCCAGATCAGACATGGTGAAATCCGACTCATAATAGTATTGAACCTTAAGCTTGTACCCCTGCGCCTTGCATTCGTTGGATATACCTTCTGAAAGCTCGGCATAAAAAGGCGTATCCGCAACGACTACGCCATTCTTTTTATAAATTACAAAATAAATGCTTCCGTTCTTTATGGCGGAGGCTTTTATTTTACTAAAATCATAACCGTACTTTTCAGCCTCATGCTTTATCTTTTTCCGTGTTGCAGCACTTACTCCCGGCTTATCATTAAGTGCCATACTCACTGCTGCAGCACTTATTCCCATTTTCTTTGCCAGCTCTTTTGCCGTAATTCCCATAATCGTTCCTCGATAGTGTTTATTTGTTACATTATAAGGTGGTTTGCGTTTTGTATTTATCCTATGTGTCGTCGATATTTCAGTTTTTGACGTAATTTTCAGGTGATTTTCATTTTGCGTGTCGGCTGCAAAATAAGATACTAAAATATGTGACGCATATTTTTATTGTGCGCTAAAATGCGTGTTCTGTAATAAGCTATCAGACACGCATTTTGCAAATAATCATAAAAGGCGTGCAAGATAATAGAGATTTATACACGCATATTTCTTAAATGTATAAAAAACGTGTCAAGTCATTGAAAACGTTACACGCAGAAAGAACAGATGTCTGAAATGCGTGTCTGCTTCTGGAAATATAGACACGCAGAATGCACATATAGTAAAAAATGCGTTATGATATGTGGATTTGGTAGTACTAATCCTTGGACGATGACACGCGAGTATTACAAAACTGTCTAAATACGTGTTTTTAATTAAAGTCATACTCTACTAAGTGCTATTTAATTCACTTAATTCAATAATAATGGCAAATGTAGAAAATATCAATGTTTACATGATGGATTAAGTAAATAATTAAGTTAATAACACTTAATTATTTACTGAAATTAAGTTGCCTGTATTTTATATTTATCTAAGTAAAAGAAATGAAATCAGAAAGCGATAAGAAAGAAAAAGGAAGCAACAAGAAAAGCAAGAAGTAGTTGCGTGTGAAACAGAGCGAGAGCGTCAGCCGAGAGAACCATATATGTTATAAACAGCCGGTGAACATAGGAGGTAGAAATGAACGGAATTTATTATCAGTTTATTGATGTGACCGATTTTGGTCCGTATGTAACAAAGCTTATTTTGGGCATGCCAAGAGAAGTTGGAACAGAGGAACTGGAAAAAGATGCATTCAGCGTCTTCGTAACTATTAGGGATAAAAAGGGCGACGTGGTGGAGATGCCAAAGTCCTTTATCGAACGTGACCAGTTCGTTCCAAGCATGGGCTACAGAGTTATAAAGGATGCTTATGCCAGCGACATGAAGGGCAACAAAGTTTCAGGGAAAAGCAGATTTGCTGCCCTTGAACTTGAATTCGGCCCTGCATATAAATGCAGCTCAGCCATTGCCGCAGACTGGAAAAACATTAACGGACACGAGAGATATACAGTTAATGATTACAGAATTGAGCAGTTAAAAGAAATCGGCGATGGCGATGATAAGATAATCGGTCTTACTTTTGATACCTGCGCAGGAGTATTTAATCCCGATAAGGAGAGATTCCAGGAGTTTGATTCAGAGGATGAGACCAAGGTCCTCAGATACGGATACTTTACTCCTAATCTGAAAGGCGGCAAAAAGCCCCTTATAGTATGGCTTCACGGCGCAGGAGAAGGCGGAGATGAGACATCAATCTCATACAGCGGCAACAATGTTCCTGCTCTTACAGAAGACTGGGTTCAGGAAAAATTCGGCGGAGTTTTCGTTCTTTCACCTCAGTGTCCCACAATGTGGCTTGATGATGGAAGCGGACAGTACGGTGATAGCGGAAATTCCAAGTATGTAAAAGTATTAAAGGCGACGATAGATCACTTCATAGACAGATTCGCAGATGCAATTGATACGGACAGAATTTACGTAGGCGGAGATTCAAACGGCGGATTTATGACAATGCGAATGATCATGGATTATCCTGATTTCTTCGCTGCAGCATTCCCGATCTGCGAGGCAATGATAGACAACCAGATCACAGATGCCCACATCGATAAGATGAAGGATTTGCCCATTTGGTTCACCCACGCTAAAAACGATCCCGTGGTAGTTCCCGATAAGTATGTATCACCTACCTACGACCGTCTCATGAAGGCAGGCGCAAAGAACGTTCACTTCACCTTCTGGGACAAGATAGTAGATATGCACATGGGATTTAAAGACGAGAATGGTAATCCCTTCGAATACCTTGGACACTTCGCATGGATTCCCATGTTAAATGATGATTGTAAAGTGGATTTCGATGGTAAACCAGTAATCGTTGATGGCAAAGAAGTAACACTACTTGACTGGCTTGCACTACAGAAAAAGTAATTCAAATAAAAAGGAGATTATGACTATGGAAAAAGCAAAGATTAGAATTGGCCTGGCACCTACAAGAAGAAGCATTTTTAGTGCTCCCGATGCAATTAAGTTCGCTAATCTCACAAGAGATAAGCTTGATGAACTTGGCGTTGAATATGTAGATATTAAGGATATTAACGAGGAAGGACTCCTCTATGATGATGAAGACAGAATCAAGATCGCTGAGAAGTTCAAGAGAGAAAAGGTTGATGGACTTTTCATTCCTCATGGCAATTTTGGTACAGAATATGAGTGCGCAAGACTTGCTAAAGAGTTGAACGTTCCCGTACTTCTCTGGGGACCTCGCGATGAGAGACCTGAGCCCGATGGAATGAGACTTCGTGATTCTCAGTGCGGACTATTTGCTACAGGAAAAGTACTCAGAAGATTCGGCGTTCCCTTCACATACATGACAAACTGCAGACTTGATGATCCTGAATTTGCAAGAGGCGTAAAGGATTTTCTTGCTGTTTGTAACGTTGTTAAGAAGTTCAGAAACATCAGAATTCTTCAGATCGGTCCCAGACCCTTCGATTTCTGGAGCACCATGTGCAATGAAGGTGAGCTTCTTGAAAAGTTCAACATTCAGCTTGCACCTATTCCGATTCCTGAGCTCACAGCTGAGATTAAGACAGTAAAAGAAAAGACTCCCGATCAGGTTGCAGAGGTAGTAGCATACTGCCATGAAAACATGACCTGCGATATTTCAGAGGATCTTCTTACAAACGTAGCTGCTCTCAAGATCGCTATGAAGAACCTTGCAACAAAATATGGCGCAAGTGCAATCGCTATCCAGTGCTGGAATGCACTTCAGGGCGAGATCGGAATCATGCCCTGCGCAGCAAACTCACTGCTTAATGAAGAGGGAATCCCTGTTGTATGTGAGACAGATATACACGGTGCCATCACACAGATTCTTGTTGAGGCTGCAGGCATGAATGAAAAGAGAGGCCTCTTTGCAGACTGGACAGTTCGTCATCCTGACAACGAAAACGGTGAGCTTTTGCAGCACTGCGGACCCTGGCCCATCTCTGTTGCCAAGGAAAAGCCCACAATCTGCGTACCTGTTGCTTTCGAGCATAACGGAGCAGTATCAGCTGAAGCTAAGCATGGACTTCTTACACTGGCTCGTTTTGATGGTGACAATGGTGAGTATTCAATCCTTCTTGGACACGCTAAGGGTGTTGAGGGACCTTTCACAAAGGGAACCTATCTTTGGGTTGAAGTTGCAAACTTAAAGCGCCTTGAAGCAAAGGTAGTTGAGGGACCCTACATCCATCACTGCGTAGGTATCCACGAGGATATCGTGCCCGTAATCTACGAGGCATGCAAATACATCGGAGTTAAGCCCGATCTCTATGATCCCATCGAGGATAAGGTTAAGGCTTATCTTCACGGTGAAGACGTAGTTTTTGATGAAGTATGATCAGGAGGCAATACGTGAGTAATCTTAAAGCATTAGCATACAAATTAAGAAAAGATACAGTAGACATAATCATGGAAGGCGGCGGTGGTCACATCGGCGGAGACATGAGTGTTATGGAGGTTCTTGTATCACTCTATCTTGATAGAATGAACATCTCTCCGGAAAACCAGGATGATCCTGACAGAGACTTTTTCATAATGAGTAAGGGACACTCTGTTGAGGCTTATTATGCGGTTCTCTGTGAAAAGGGATTCCTTGATTTTGAAGAAGTAAAAAGTAAGTTTTCCAAATTCGGATCACAGTACATCGGACATCCCAACAACAAGCTTCCCGGCATGGAGATGAATTCCGGATCCCTTGGACACGGACTTCCTGTAAGCGTAGGCATTTCTCTTGGAAATAAGATGAATGGCAGAAAAAATCGCACATATGTGGTTATGGGTGACGGTGAACTGGCAGAGGGCTCCGTTTGGGAAGGGTTCATGTCAGGCAGCATGTATAAGCTTGATAATCTCTGTGCAATCATTGACAGAAACAGACTTCAGATTTCAGGCAGCACCGAGGACGTAATGGCCCATGAGGATCTTTTCCAGAGAGTAAAAAGCTTTGGCTGGCATGTAATAAGTGTTGATGGTAACGACCTTGACGCACTTAAAGCTGCTTTTGATGAAGCTGAGGCTACTAAGGGAAAGCCTACCTGCATAATCGCCAACACCACTAAGGGCAAGGGCTCAGCAGTTATGGAAAATAAGGCATCCTGGCACCATCACGTGCCTACTGCCGAGGAGTATGAGCAGATAATGAAAGACCTTGATGAGCACATTAAGGCACTTAGCTAAAATCTGGAAGTATATGGCCAATGCCAATAACAGGCGGCGGTTTGATTTGGAGGTCACTTAATGAATAACATACCCAATAGAAAAGTAATCTGTGATGTGCTCATGGAACATGCAAAGGATGATAAGGATATCGTGGTTCTTTGCAGTGATTCCAGAGGTTCAGCATCACTTGCACCATTTTTTGAAAATTTCCCTGAGCAGTCAGTGGAGGTCGGAATAGCAGAGCAGGATCTTGTAAGTATCGCAGCAGGTCTTGCAAAAACAGGTAAAAAGCCCTTTGCAGCGTCTCCTGCAAGCTTTGTTTCAACAAGAAGCTATGAGCAGGCAAAGGTAGACTGCGCATACTCCAACATGAACGTTAAGCTCATCGGAATAAGCGGCGGCGTAAGCTACGGCGCACTTGGAATGAGTCATCACAGCGCACAGGATATCGCTGCTATGGCAGCTATACCCAACATGAGAGTTTACCTGCCTTCAGACAGACATCAGACAAAGTATCTTGTGGAAGCTCTTTTAAAGGATGAAAAACCTGCATATATCAGAACCGGCAGAAATCCTGTAGAGGACACTTACACAGAGGATAACTGTCCCTTTGAGATGGATAAGGCAACAATTGTAAATGAAGGAAGCGACGTAACAATTATCGCTTGCGGTGAGATGGTTAAGCCCGCAGCAGATGCAGCAAAACTCCTTGAAAAAGAAGGTATCAGTGCTGAAGTTATCGATATGTACTGCGTAAAGCCTCTTGATACCGAAGCAATCATCAAGTCAGTTCAGAAGACTAAAGCAGTTGTAACAGTAGAAGAGCATGCACCCTTTGGCGGCCTTGGATCAATGGTTGCTCAGGTTGTTTCTGCAAACTGCCCTAAGAAGGTTCTTGAGATCGCACTTCCCGATGCACCTGTTATCACAGGTACATCAAAAGAAGTATTTGATTACTACGGAATGAATGCTGGGGGCATAGCTAAAAAAGCAAAGGAAGCACTGGCATGAGCAAATATATTTTAGGTATCGATCAAAGTACCCAGGGAACAAAGGCTATTATTTTTGATGAGAAGGGAGCTTTGGTTGCGAGAAAGGATCTTCCCCACAAACAGATAATTAACGATAAGGGCTGGGTTGAGCATGATCCTGAAGAGATTTATAAAAACACCATCGGTGTTGTGAAGGAAGTGGTTACTTCCTCCGGCATCGATAAATCTGAAATAGCAGGCGTTGGAATCAGCAATCAGAGAGAGACTTCCATAGCCTGGAAAAAGGATGGCACACCTGTTTATAATGCAATCGTCTGGCAGTGTGCAAGAGCAGAGAGTATCTGCGATGAGATAATGCAGCAGGGACATGCAAACAGAATAAGGGAAGCAACGGGAATAAATCTTTCTCCATATTTTCCTGCAGGCAAAATTGCGTGGATCCTAAGAAATGTTCCGGAAGCCAAAAAGCTTTCGGAAGAAAATGCACTTCGCTATGGAACGGTAGATGCATACCTTGTTTACAGACTGACCGGTGGAAAGGTATTTAAAACCGATTTTTCAAATGCATCAAGAACTCAGCTTTTCAATATAGGAAAGCTTTGCTGGGATGAGGAAATCTGTAAGATTTTTGATATACCCGTATCGGGACTTCCTGAAGTTACTGATTCAGATGGAAATTACGGCGAGACTGATTTTGAAGGCTTCTTTGATAATCCGATTCCCATAAGAGGTGTTCTCGGAGATTCACACGGCGCGTTATTTGGTCAGGGCTGTCATGAAAAAGGAATGGTTAAGGCTACCTATGGCACAGGCTCCTCCGTAATGATGAATATTGGAAAGGATAAGGTTTTGAGTAATCATGGTCTTGTAACATCTCTTGCATGGAGCATGGGCGGAGAGCCAATGTACGTTCTTGAGGGGAATATTAATTACTCCGGCGCAGTAATCACCTGGCTTAAGGATGATCTTGAACTTATAAGTTCCGCATCAGAGACGGAAGAGCTGGCAAGAAAGGCTTCAGAGGAAGATCATTCTTATCTTGTACCTGCTTTTTCTGGCCTGGGCGCTCCTTACTGGGATGGTAAGGCAGAAGCAGTAATCTGCGGTATGACAAGAACCACAAGAAAAGCTGAGATTGTTCGAGATGCCCTTAACTGTATCGCTTATCAGATTACAGACATTGTAAAAGCAATGAATGATGATGCCGGTGTACCTATCACAGAGCTTAGAGCTGATGGCGGTGCCACCAAAAATGGCTACCTCATGCAGTTCCAGTCAGATATCGTGGGCGTTCCTGTAATGGTTCCGCCCGCAGAGGAATTATCTGCAATGGGTGCTGCCTACGCAGCAGGACTCTCACTTGGAATCTATAACAAAGCAGAGCTTTTTGACGGAGTAGAGAGAAAAGCATTTAATCCTTCTATGGACAAGAGTGAAGTAGATAAAAAATATAATGGTTGGAAGGCCGCAGTAAGAAAGGTACTTCAGCCGTAAAGTTTCAATAATTACATTAATTGTTTAGGGACTGCGTTTTTACGTAGTCCCTTTAATGTTATAATGATAAAAATTGTTTTGGAGAGGAGAGGCTGAATAATGAAGAGTAATTATGTAAAGAAGCTAGGCATATTATTCTCTTTGGCCATATCGCTAATTGTAGTAGGCTGTAGCAAAAATGCACCAAGCAGTGATTTGCCGGATACTACCGAGACAGCGGAAGAGTCATCCAATACCAGTAGCCGGGAGGCTGTGGAAGAGACATCTGAAAATACAACAGACTCAGAGAACGGTGAAAGTGAGCAAAGCAGTGAGACTGTGTCTGATGCCGTCTCAGACGAGAATCTTGATGAACCTATAAGCTACACATATCAGAATCATCCCTATTCCTTTGTGGGCGGTGAGAAAGAACTTGCCATGGCAAATATATACAGTATTGAGCTTGATGCAAATGAAAAGGCTAAGTATTCAGCTCTTCAAAAGAAGCTGGATGAGCTAGGTGAAGACTACGAAAAAGAGATTAAGGACTTTTTTACCGGAAGTGAAAATGAGATTCGGGAGCTTATTGATTCAGGATGGTTCATTCCATATGAACTTGATCATGACTATATACCTATCCGTTCTGATGGTAGGGTGTTTTCATTTTCCCAGTTGGATTATACATACCTGGCAGGAGCCCATGGCGTTGCTAATTTTAAAACATGGAATCTGAATCCTGCGACCGGGGAGAACATTTCTTTTTCAAGCGTAGTAAAAGACACAAAAGATCTTCCGGAGATCATCGCTGATGAGCTGCAAAAGCAGAATAAGGATCTTGTAGAATACTTTGAGACCTGTCCAACTGATCTTCAGAATTTAAAGGATGGAATTCCTGAAAGGCTTTCGGATGATGCAAAAAATCTTGCCTGGGCTCTGGACTACGACGGAATAGTAATTTACTTTGAAGATTATGCCATGGGTAGCTATGCTGCAGGATCCCAAAGTGTAAAGCTTAGTTTTAAGGATTATCCTGATGTATTTACTGATACCTATAATAATTACAGTGATGGGCAGATTCCTGATATCAAGTCATATGCAAAAGAACTAAAGGAAGCAGAAAAAGAAGTAATATCAGCTTCAGAAGGTTTAGTTTTTAAAGATTATGAGGAACCCTTTGGCACAGAGATTGATGTTGACGCTGCAACACTTAAAAAGATGAACATCTTCCTTAGTAATTTTTCCGAGGCCGGACTTTTTGATTTTGATAAAGACAATTATCAGCTAAGAGAAATATTTGCATGGGCATTTATATGGACCAAGCTAAACAAATGGGAAAATATCTCTTATGAGCAACGCCCGGATGATGGAATATATTCTGTATGCGAAGTGATAAGCCTTAAAGATATGAATACAGTTCTCGACAAGTACCTTGGATTTACAGTGTCGGACGAAGAGGCAGCTGCTGAAATTTCCAAACCTGATGAGTGGTACGGATTATTCTATGAAGACGGAGGTATAAAAGCACCTGCCGCAGACGGAGAGTCCTATACCGGATTTACCGTTGTTCATCAGGTGGAGGATCTTGGGGACAACAGACTTAAGCTGTATTTTGCGAACTATTCACAGGATCTTGATGCATATTTTGATGGCGTAGATAAAGATACATACTACGGACTTAAGGGAGAAGAAGCGGATAGTCACTCTGAACTTGAGAAAATGAATCCGGGCTATGCCGTTGTCAGAGTTGAAGGTTCATCATATAAGCTCGAGCATCTTGAGATAAAATATTGAGACTTTTAGGAGGGAAACATGAAAAGACTCATAATATATTATTCACTTGAAGGAAACACAGAATACATAGTAAATAAGCTGGTTGAAGTAAAAACGGTCTTATTTTATTGAATAGGATATTCCTATTCAATAAAAAACGCTCCGCGGGATGCGCAGCTCGCGGAAAGGAAATTATTGCTTCGCAATGTCTTCGTTCCACTTCGGTCGTCGCAGAGCTGATGTCCCCCGGACATCATGCGACGCTCGCGCGCGAGGATTTTGCAAGCAAAATCCTATTTTATAGAAGTTATAATTTGCTACTATATGGGCATTTAGGGTTATGAATTTTTATATTTGTACAATTCAGCTTGAAGCTTAGCAATTTGCTCATCCTTATCTGTAATGGTGGCATTTGCTTTATCAAGCTCCGTCTTAGCAGTATCAAGCTCCGTCTTAGCAGTATCAAGCTCCGTCTTAGTGGTATCAAGCTCAGTTTTAGTGGTATCAAGCTCCGTCTTAGTGGTATCAAGCTCGGACTTCGCTGCATCAAGCTCAAATATAGTACTATCGAGTTCTTCCTGAAGTTCATCAATCATGTACTTTACAGTATTGCGATCTAATATCTGCAGTTCCTTTGAGAACATATCCATCACCCTTTCTGTATCACGACACATGTTGTAAAGATCTTCATACAAGGTCTTGAACTGTGGATACTCCTGGATGAGTTCAATAATATATTCCGGTTCGTCACATCCAAGAAACGTCAGCCACGCATCAAGTTCGCTCTGTATACCTTCATTATGGAGTTTTTGGATGAAAATATCAACCGGAATAAAGATGAAATTTTGCAGCATATTCAGCTGTAAACCTGTATCTGACGTAACCTTAAACTTGTGGATATATGTATCCGGGAAGTGCTTAAAATCGGAGGGACTGCTTTCAAGAAAAACGATAGTATAAACCGGAGCTACATCCTTATAGGTGAACTTTTTATTCTTCATGCTTTTAACTCGTTTATATTGACGAAGGAGAAGATCTGCAGAATAGCAGGATGATCTCTCGCCGGTAAAGGCATAGCCCAGCTTTTGTACTTCAACGTTTGCAATAGTCCCATCTTCAAGTTCCACAACAATATCGGTAATTACTAATGATGCCTCATCACCAAGCCTGGTGCTGTCATTTGGAAGTACTGCTTTGACAATAACTTTTCGGCCTATAATGACAGATAAAAGGCTTGATAATCGTTCGGGATTATATTCTGCGTTAAAGATCTCCTTGAAAAAACTATCGTAAAGCATCTTAACACCCTTATTACCGGTGCAGATGGATAGAAATTCTTCTTGCTGATCTTCATCCCAGCTATTAAAAACGCTTAATAGACCAGGGGTATTGTTTATTTCTGACAGTATCAATTCTCGAGCCCTGATTACAGGAAAGAACTGAGCCAATTTTGTTTTTTTCAAGTTCAAAACTTATTCCTCTTTTCTTTAATATTTGTTCTAGGTTTAGTTGGTTATCGAATTATATGTGCTGCACAAAAATGAATTTTCCGAGAGATGAATTCAATCGGAGCATCGAATGGATGCGATATGTTTTTTACCCAATGAGGTGAATAATAACACAAGACGGTAATGTAAGCAATGCATAGGATGTGATTGTAAGACAGTCTTAAGAATGCCTTAAGAAAATCTTTCGTTTTCTGAATTTATGAGAAAATGTATTGATTGCGGAAATGACGGAAATAAGGAACTGGGACTTATCATTTATACCCCAATGAACATAGAGAGTTGGGAACAGCACATTGTTGTCAAAGATGTTGATGACACACTACAAATGATATATGCGGATGTAGCATGGTCACGAAGCTCAATCTATATGAATGAATACGGCTATATCTTTGGGGATGGTTCAGGCGGTGCTGCTTATCATGGATTCGATAAAAGCTTTATAGATGCCGATGGTAAATGGCATTTTATCTATTCTGATTCCTCCACGGCGCAGATGATGATTCAGAAGCTGATTGGGAAAGTGGCTTCCGTGGATATTTTTATTCAAATCTTGTTGATGACGATTCAATTTATGCAGATACACATCCTTTAAAACAGTTCTTTGAGCAGGAGGGACTTCAGATAAAGTCCCTGAAAGAAATAGATCAGATGATCGCAGAAAAAGAAGCTGCAGAAGGCCTGTCAGAGGATATAAAGAGCGGAAAAAACTTTTATCTGTACTGCCCGGGAACGCAGAAAAGTCAGATTGACGAAAAAGTAATGAGTATACTTCAGGATTCATTTTAGGAAGACAAATTTGAAGGCGATAAGCTGAATGCATATATTCTCTTTGGCATAGATGGGAATAACTATGTTTGGAGAATGGGCTTTTAGAAGCATGATTAAGGAATCTTTTAATAAATACGTTTACACTTTCTTTATGATGTTTTCATTTCATATGCATTGGTTCGAATTGCCAATCCTTATAGAATAATGGTAGCTGCTGTTAGCTCAACCTAGGAAGGAGAAAGTGCTTATGAAGAGGACGAAACAAATACTAGCATTGGTACTGTCAGCAATTATCATGATTTCAGCAGGGGGGGTGGCTGGCCCGGGCATTCATGCGGATGCTAAAAGTTCAAAGAAGTCCATTACCCTTAATTATTCCAAGTATACTCTTAAGAAGAAAAAGACTTTGAAGTTAAAAGCAACTACGGCTCCTAAAAAGGCAAAAGTAATTTGGAAGAGTTCGAAGCCCAAGATTGCAACTGTTGATAAAAACGGAAAAGTAAAAGCTCTTAAAAAGGGTAAAGTAACAATTACAGCAACAATCGCTGGAACCAAGAAGAAGGCAAAAATCAGGATCATAGTAGGAACACCTGTAAAGGCTGTTACACTTCCGGAAACCGAGAAAACATTAACAATTGGTGAAGAATATGCAATGAAGCCTGTGATTGCACCTGCCAAAGCTTCGGATAAGGTTCTGGAATATAAGAGTTCAAATGAAGCTGTTGCTACAGTAGATACAAATGGTAACGTAAAGGCAGTTGCAGAAGGTACAGCCGATATAACTGTATCCTCTACTGATGGAAGTAAGAAAAAAGCGAAACTTGTTGTGACAGTAAAAAAGGCTGAAATAAAAGCAACATCAGTTTCAATCAGTTATGTAGAGAAAACATCTACATGGGGAACTGTTACAGATACAATCAGCAAGGATGATTCGATAACACTTACAGGCTTTGCTGCCAATGATACTGTGAAGTTTAGTGCAGCGATTCTTCCTGCGGAAGCGAGCCAGGAGGTGGAATGGAGCGTAGAATATGTTGATGCTCCAGACTCAACATCAACATATGTTACTATCGAAGACGGAGTAGTGACATTAAAAAAGGCTCACTACACTATGGATAATGAAATTATAAAAGTAACAGCAAAAGCAAAGGATGGAAGCGGAAAAAGTAAGACTATAAAAATTCAATTGAATTGGGAGGTTTCATAAGAATCTGTTTTTACATAGAATACTTTCAACATTGTTTATTATCATATAGTAGTGAAAAAGCATCGCAATTGCGGTGCTTTTTCAAGTTTGACGATCTAAGAAAACTAATCACAAAAAAGGATTTAAGCATAAGTCATTCTTATGAAAGCCATTCGTTTTCTTCGACTAAGATAAGTAACACTAAACTCATTAGCAAGTTTTCATAATGGGAAATAATCTGAAAGTGTGCTATTATTAAAATTAATAAAATTTTAATAATTTGTTTCTGTGAGGGATGACAAGAATGAATGCGATATGCGTCGATGACGACGACCTTATACTGGATCTTACGATTTCCTTTATGGATGAATCGGGTTTCTTCGATGAAGTAATCGGATTCACGTCGGCAAAAGAAACTATTGAATACGTTGAAGATAACAATGTAGGTGTGGCACTTCTTGATGTTGATATGCCTGAGATGGACGGCGTTACACTGGCGGCTAAGCTCAGGGAGAAAGATCCTAAAATTTCTATTGTATTTTTAACCGGATATGCACAGTATGCCCTTGATGCGTTTTCGGTACACGCAGACGGCTATCTGCTAAAGCCCATTGAAAAAGAAAAGCTGTTCAAAGAGCTTAAGTATATAGTCGAGAATAAGGAAGAAGAGACACCTTACCTTATTAAAGCAATGACCTTTGGGAACTTTGATGTTTTCAAAGATGGAGAGACAATAGTATTTAAAAGATCCAAATCAAAAGAACTGCTTGCTTATCTGATTGATCAGCGAGGCGGAACAGTGACAAGACCTGAAGCTTTTGCGGCATTGTGGGAGGATGGATTTTACGATCGCTCAATGCAGAAGCAGATGGATGTTATAGTGCGAAGTCTGAAGGAGACACTGGCCAAATATGAGATAAGTGACATTCTGGAAATAAAAAGTGGATCAATGCGAATAAAACCTGAATTAATAGATTGCGATATGTACAGGTATTTGGACGGAGATAAGGATGCGATATCAGCATTCAGAGGAGTCTATATGAATTCCTATTACTGGGCCAGCCTGACAGAAGCAGAGCTTCTGGATGATTTTTAATGAAAAAAATGAACCCGGATGCAGGAGAGAGTGCATCCCGGTTCACTTTATCGCAGCACCTATATTCAATACAGATACTTTATTTCACTTTAAATCTCCCCCTCAAGAAATCTAAATGAATTTACGATACGTCTTCAGTATAAGTACCTATGTCCAACATATGTCCAACAAAGGATTGGTATTTATAAAAATATTTTTTTGATGGGAGATTTATTATGATTTTACCTGTATCTGACGCTTCGAAAGCAAAGATAATGGTCGTGGATGATGACCAGTTTAATTTGCAGTTTGTCAGGAAATTACTTGAAGGAGTAGATGTCCAGCTAAGGATGGTCACAGGTGGGGAGCAGTGTCTTAAACGCCTTGATGACACTTTTGATATGGTGCTTCTTGACCGAATGATGCCCGGAATGGATGGAATAGAGACCCTTAAGGAGATCAGGAAGCTCTATGCCGACATGCCGGTACTTGCTGTAACTGCAAGCGCTGAGGAGGATGGCAAGGAATTCTACACAGACCTTGGCTTTACGGATTTACTTCAAAAGCCCATAGAGGGCGATAAGCTTAAGGATGCTTTGCAAAACTATCTGCCTTCTCAGAAGAATCCATATTCTGAGAAAGCTTCTGCTGAAGTTAAGGAAACTACAGATGATGAAGACCAGGAGCTTTTGCAGGAGATATCAAAAATAAAAGGTATCTCTGTTGAGGATGGCCTTAAGTTTTGCGGAAGTGCCAAATCTTTAAAGAAATTCCTGAACAATTTTGCAACGGCCATAGATGGCAAGTCCCTTGAAATTGAGGATGCTTACGACAGAGGAGATAACCTGTTTTTTACAACCAAGGTTCATGCTCTTAAGAGTACATCCAGAATTATCGGTGCTACCGAGCTTGCGCAGCTTGCTGAGGCAGTTGAAAAAGCAGGCAAGGAAGAAGATTTTAATTTCATAAATGAAAACAAGGATAAACTCTTGACTCTTTATCGCAGCTATAAAGAAAAGTTAAGGGTTGTTTGTGCTATAATGAAATAATAAATAGCTTGCAGGGGGACCTGCGGAAAGGGGAGTTGTCATGCAGATTTATGTTTCGGCAAACGTAGTTCGAAGTGGCGACGGAACGAGAAATCACCCGTTCCGCTTTATTCAGGAGGCTGCAGATATCGCAAAGGCCGGTGATGTTGTAATTGTTGCACCCGGTATCTACAGAGAGTATGTTCATCCGGTTAATTCCGGAACAGAAGATAAACCCATTGTTTATACATCAGTGGAGCCTCTCGGAGCTGTAATTACAGGTGCTGAGAGAGTTACTGACTGGGTTCATTTTAACGGCGACGTATGGAAGGTCAATGTACCGAATAATATCTTCGGTAGCTATAATCCCTTTACTGTTCCTGTAAAGGGCGACTGGTTCTTCTCACCAAAGGAGGTTCATACAGGTGATGTCTATCTTAACGGCAAATCCATGTATGAA
>JAEEGL011450961.1_pt1 | contig 47322 bp, 42 predicted proteins | sample 9134231 | NCBI WGS metagenome assembly JAEEGL01 (sample SAMN16246548, study PRJNA631951) | gut metagenome | biome: gut microbiome; feature: rumen; material: fiber-attached | host: Bos | place: Iran: Karaj | collected 2018-10
CTTCCTTACTTCAGTGCAGCTGACAATAACGGTGCGACAAAACTTACCGCTCGTGTGACCAACGACATTGATTTGGAATTCGAATTGAATGATTTTAACAACTGCATCCATATCGGCTCGTACTCTACTCATTCCACTCATCACGGCATGGATGAGGTTTTCACGGACACAACCTCTTACGAAGGAATCTTTGATGGTGCAGGCCATTCAATCAGCAATTTATATATAAGCTCAAATCCATGTAACTATAAAAATGCAGTGTTGTTCCTTTCTATAAAGAACGCCACTGTAAAAAATCTGGTATTGAAGAATTCATATCTCGGTTCTGAAAAAGAGACCGCTTTAATCGGACATGCTGAGAACTCAACAATCGTCAACTGCGGAACTGAGGCTAATTTTATAGCTATAACAAATAGTGATATCGCAGCAATATGCGGTTCTGCATGGAATTGCAAAATTGAAAACTGCTACAATATCGGAAATATCATGAATGATAGAAGAGAATTCCCTAATTATGCATTTGTCGGAGGTGTCAAAGGAGCAAAAGAAAACCCTACAATTGTGCAGAACGGATATTCTATCATGACCTCTAACAACACCAAAGAAGAATACCCAATCCTATTCTGCAGCGATGACATCGTAAACATATCACACTGCTACGTGGATATAGACTCGTCGCCAGCAGTTGTGGTAAAGGCTCCTGTAATTGGAATTTCCGACGACGAGCTAAAATCTGAAAAATTCGTAAACAAATTGAACCAATGGGTCGACTCTATGAATGCCGCTCAGTCTGAAATCGTCTACTACAAATGGGAAATAGATTCGAATGATGGTTATCCTAAATTTAAGAAGGGTGATGTGACTGATGCCAACGACAAGATTCAGTCAACACAAAATGAATTGACAATCTATGCTGTCGGAAAAGATTTGTATATCCAATCTTCTGAGAAAGGACATGCCACAATCTTCGACATAAGTGGAAAGTCTATAGGAAGCATCATCTATGACGAAGGATTGACTACCGTTTCAGGATTATCTAGTGGCGTTTACTTGATTGGCGGCACAAAAATAATCATCAAATAAAACGTCCTATTGACAAACATATTTTCTTATTTAGATAAATCAATGAAGGGATGAGCGGTCTGCTCATCCCTTTTTTTACGAACTTAAAGAACACACTAATTGTCAGAAAAATCTAAATTCGAATAAATCCCCAACGTCTACACTATTTAACACATATTTATTCCATTATAAGAAAGCACTATAAACTAAAATTTATTATTTTTGCATGGATAAAAATCAAAAGCAATGAAGAAGGCACTAAAAATTTTCGGAGGAGTTGTAGCGGCATTGGTAGGTCTTATGCTTGTATCTCCTATTTTATTGAAAGACAAAGCGAAAGACATAGCTTTGGAAAGTATCAATGGAATGTTGAATGCGGAAGTTTATCTCGACGATGTTTCAATCAGTTTCTTCAAGAATTTCCCTAACGCGAGTGTGACAGCAGAGAAGTTCGGAATCATCGGAAAAGACAATTTCGCTGGAGACACTTTAGCCAACGTAGGAGAATTCACTGTGGTGGTAAACCTTTCAAGTTTGCTATCCGACAGTTATCAGATCAACAAGGTGCAGATAAAAGATGCCTATCTCAACGCTGTAGTCGACACTCTCGGCCGTGCCAACTGGGACATCATGGCATCAGACTCAACTGAAGTGGCTGAGGAAGACACATCGTCATCCGCTGTCAAGCTTGCCCTTGAAAAAATCTCTGTCGAGAATCTTAACGTGAAATACAACGATATGCCTTCTCGAATGCTGGCTGCACTTGAAAAAGTTGACCTCAACATGAAGGGTGATCTCGACCTAAGTCTCACTACCCTTGCCAACATCGACGAATTGACTGTGAAAGCTGGAAAAATCGGTTATGCCGACTCTTCTAAACTTGCAGCAAACGTGGAGAACTTCAACATCGAGATGAGCGGAAAGCTAAGCGACGCTGTATCTAAAATAAAATCCGAACTTGGAATTGAAAAAGTCTCTGTACGCCAGAGCGGAATCCCTTACTTGTCGGAGGCTAACGTTAAAGCAGACATCAACGTAGAGGCTGACCTCGACAACAACAAATACACATTCGGACAAAACAACATCTCCCTTAATGAAATCAGTGCCTCATTCGATGGTTTCGTCCAGCTAATCGACACAGTCATCGACATGGATATCAAACTGGCGACTCCTAATATTGAGTTCAAACACATTCTTTCTCTAATCCCAGCCATCTACGCTAAAGATTTTGAAAGCATCCAGACTTCTGGAAAAGTAAATCTTGCAGCAGAGGCTAAAGGAAAGATGTATGGCGACGTGTTGCCTGCCTTCGACGTCAATTTGGGAATCACTGATGCGATGTTCAAATATCCTGATTTGCCAAGTGCACTAAAGGATATCAATGTGGCTATCAATGCCAAGAACGACGGTGGAACAGCCGACAACATCATCGTCGACATCAACAAATTCGGATTCAATCTTGCAGGCAACCCATTCAATGTGACTGCCAAACTAAAGAAACTTATCTCTGATCCTGATTTCGCATTCTCTGCAAAGGGATTGATCGATTTCCAGAAAATCAGCGAGGTGGTGCATATCGACGATGCAAAACTTCAAGGAAAACTTTCTGCCGACTTGGACGCAGCTGGTTTGATGTCATACGTGGAGAAAGAGCAGTTTGACAAATTCAAAGTAGACGGTTCACTTGGACTAAGCGATTTCGTCTTGACAATGAAGGATTTGGAATACAATGTTGAGATCGGCAAGGCAAACCTTGACTTCACAACTCAGAATGTTGGACTTGACGCCAATTTGAAACTTGGAAAGAGTGATTTGGCTGTGACTGGTAAACTAACACACTTCCTACAGTATGTGCTTCGTAACGAAGAGATTCAGGGAGAGTTGGCAGTCAACTCGTCTTACATGAATATTAATGAGCTTATGGGTGCTCCTGAAGAGAAGGAACTTGAAGAGGCCCCTGTAACAGAGTCGGAAAGCCCACTCGTCATTCCTAACAATATCGACTTCAAGATGAATGTGGGAATGAACAAGATCATCTACGACAAAATCGAAATCGACAACTTCAAAGGAAACATCTCTTTGAAGAATGCTGTGGCAAAATTAAATTCTTTGTCTGCCAACACAATGGGCGGATCATTCACAGCAAGCGGAGAATTCGACGGAAGAGATTCGTTGAAACCGAAAGCAGCTGCTGACATAAACGTGACAGAGATGAATCTAAGTGAGGTGTTCACAAAAGTCAGAACAGCCCACCGTCTTGTGCCTCTATTCTCTGACGCATCTGGAAAATTCAGCATGTCTGGAAGTTTCTCATCCGCAATCAACGGTAAAGACCTATCTCCTATCATGCAGACAATCAATGCTAAGGGTTCATTCAAAACTGCTAACATGGGCTTGACTAACGTGCCAGCATTCACAAAAGTGGCAGACAAAGTTGGTCTTTCAGCTTTGAAAAACCCACAGATAAAGGATTTGAACATCTCATTTGTGATCAAAGATGGTAAACTTGAGATCGATCCATTCGAGACATTCATCAACAATGCCACTTTGAACGTTTCTGGATGGTCTGGTTTGGACAAGACATTAGGCTATGTCGCTAAGATCGTTCTTCCACAGCAAGTGCCAGGCAAGGCAGGCAAAGTGATCGACAAAGTCGGTTTCGACGTCAATGTGGGCGGAACATTCGAAAAACCAGAAGTCAAGATTTCTGCAGCTAGCATGGTTGGAGACGTGAAGGAAAAAGTCAAAGAGAAAGTGACTGAGAAGGTTGAAGAGGCTAAGGCTAAAGTCAACGAAGAGGTTGAGAAGCAGAAAGCAAAACTTATCGCTGAAGCAGAGAACCAGCGTGCCAAGTTGATTGAAACAGCTCAGAAGAGCGGAGACAAATTGGTTCAGGAGGCTGAAGAGCAGTCTGCTAAATTGCAGAAAGACGCCAAGAATCCAATCCAGAAGGCTGCAGCCAAGAAATCTGGAGAAGCATTGGTGAAGAAAGCAAAAGAAAAGTCAGCTCAACTTGTGCAGGAGGCGACAACAAACGGAGACAAAATAGTCAACAACGCCAAAACTCAGGCAGCTAAACTTGATACCAACAACAAATAAATAATGGCAATATCGGTATTATTAAAGAAAGAGTTTTCTTGCTTTTTCGCATCAGCGACAGGCTATATCGTAGTCGGAGTGTTCTTGCTGATGACGGGATTGTTCTTGTGGGTATTTCCGGGAGAATACAACGTGCTCGACAGTGGATATGCCAACATCGACGGTTTGTTCGTGATGGCTCCATGGCTCTACTTGTTCCTCGTCCCAGCGGTAACGATGCGTCTGTTTTCAGACGAGAAACGTACAGGGACAATCGAGTTGCTGATGACACATCCGGTAAGTAAACTTGAAATCGTATTGTCAAAATATTTTGCTGGTATATTGCTAGTATTATTCTCGCTTGTGCCCACACTGGTATATTTCTTCTCAGTATGGGCATTGGCGGACCCAATCGGAAACATTGACACGGGAGGAATCTGGGGATCATTCATCGGATTGTTCTTCCTGGCTACCATCTACGTTGCAATCGGTCTGTTCACATCATCACTGACAGACAATCAGATCGTCGCGTTCATCTGTGCCGCATTATTATCGTTCGCATTCTTTTACGGTTTCGACCTCATCTCTTCACTGCTTATCAGCGGCGAGGAGCAGACATTTGTCAGTTCACTCGGAATCAGTTCGCACTACGACGGAATGAGCCGTGGAGTGATCGACAGCCGTGACCTTTTATACTTCATATTGGTGGACGCAGCATTCGTCTACCTCACAAAATTAATTCTTAGCAAGAAGAAGTAATGATATTCTGGCGACTCGACGACGAAGTTGAAATCCTCATTTGGAAGACGGAAGAGAGTGTTGATGAGACACTCCTTTTCTTTGCCCCTGGAATACAGGAGATACACAGAGAGAGGCTGGAATCGATCAAATATGAGAAACGCCGCAAAGAGTATCTGTGCGCGCGTCTACTCATAGACATCATCGCAGGAGAAGGCCAACACGTTGAGTATCTGGAGAGCGGCAGACCATATCTGACCGACTGTAAAAAGGAGATCAGCATCTCACATACAAAAGATTACGTCGCTGTCATTGCCGACGACGATAAGCGTGTGGCTATCGATATTGAAGTGTTCGGGAAAACGGTGGAGAAAGTGAAAAACAGGTTCTGCACCAAGCAGGAGCTGGACTACCTGTCGGAAGATGCCGACATCCGTTCACTGCAGCTACATCTCATATGGTCGGCAAAAGAGACCGCCTACAAACTTCTTGATGAGAAAGGAATCTATTTCGAGGAACATTTCTTTGTGTTGCCATTCCAGTTGGATAAAAACGGAATCATGCACTGCAACATCATCAAAGACAACACAGTAAGGAATATAAAGATGCAATACAAAGTGTTCGACGACTTCGTAATGGTTTGGGCGATAGCTGATGACAACTAAATTCCACATATTCAATCCCGAGCATGATTCCGCACTCGCTTTAGAAAGTGGAATCTACACACCAAAGCCACAGATCCAGCAGTTTGCCAAAGATCTCAGCACATTGCCATTGTGGTATTCCGACAAAGAAGACAAAGTAATTGTATCCCAACTTGACGATCAAGCCTGGATCAATTCCGTCGACAACATCATTCCAAACCTGAAGGACAGAATCGCGTCGACAAACGACTACAAGCATTTCAACGCCGAAAAAAGGCTGATGCCTTGGGGAATAGACAACACCGTCTGCAAACTCACAAACACAACCCATATCGACGGCGAGGATGTGGCAGAAGTAGTAAACCGCACAAAAATCTTTTCAAGCAGGGAGCAGACACAAGACGCGCTCACACGACTTAAAGAAAACGGACTGTTTGACGGATTTGTTTCACGCAAAGTCGACTCCATTGAAGAGTTACGCAAAATCAACGAAGAGTTTGGCAGAATAGTAGTGAAAGCGCCATGGTCAAGTTCAGGCAGAGGAGTGCTATTCATTGATAATCTTGACGACAAAGAGGCAAGACGAATAGGAAAAATCATAGAAAACCAAGGTTTTGTGATGGCAGAATCGTTCTTTGAAAAAGAGATTGATTTCGCCCTTGAATTTGAAAACACCGACGGAAAATGGCATTTTGCGGGCTATTCCCTATTCTCCACAGACGAGCACGGAGCCTACAAGCAGAACATCCTGGCATCCGACGAATTCCTGAAAGCAGAAATCTGCAAACATGCGGATGCAGAAAAGCTCGACAAGATAGTGGAATTCTACTGTGGGTATTTCCAAGAAAGAGACGAAGAGCTACGTGGCAATAAGATAATCGGAGTAGACATGATGGCTGGCAACAAACGTATCCATCCATGTGTGGAGATCAACGTCAGACATACGATGGGAATCGTAGCCAGAAGACTCTATGACAAGTATATTGAGCCAGGCAAAACAGGCTATTATGCGATCATACGACTGAACAACACAGACGAGTTGAGGAAATGGAATGCAAAGCAGACGCAAGCATTCCCGTCTACTATATCAAACGGCAAAATCTCCAAAGGATTCATAGCCCTGACACCAATAGAAAAGAACACGGTGTTTGAAGCGTATGTGGTGGTGGAATGAGTGGAAAATATTTTTTTCGAATCAACTCATTTTTTCACTATTTTCTTTGGTCAAATCAAAAATCATCCCTAAATTTGCATCGTTAGTTCCGACCGAGCCTCTTAGTAATGCTTAAATAGGTCGGGCTTTTTGTTTATATATGTTTAGTAAGGTACAAAAAATGACAAGAATACACTTTTACAAGACATTCAAGAATCATAAAGAATTAGTACGTCTTCTACAATCTCGAGGTTTATTTATTCAAAATCCAAGTCGAGCAGAACATTATATTCAAAGTATTGGTTATTATCGTCTTTCTGCTTATTTGCATCCTTTCCTGAAGCATCCCAAAACATTACATCAATTCAAACGAGACGCCACTTTTGATAAGGTTTTAACGTTATACCGATTTGATAAAAAATTAAGAGTGTTGTTGTTTAATGAGATTGAAAAAATCGAAATTGCAATACGAGAATCCATCATGAATATCACTGCAGAAAAGACTGGTGATATTTATTGGTTGACAAATCCAATACATTTTCATGATCAGAATATATTTGCCAATAGTTTAGCTTTATTGAATAAAGAATACAATCACTCTACTGAAGATTTCATCGAACATTTCAAGCAATCATATATTGAGCCATATCCTCCTGTGTGGATACTTGGAGAATTATTGCCGATGGGGAATGTGAATATATATTATCGTAACCTCAAAGACAAGACTTTGAAAAAACAGATCGCCAAACGCTTTTTTTTACATGCACCTGTTTTTGAATCTTGGATTTCTGTACTTTGTCTGACAAGAAACGCATGTTGTCATCATTCACGTGTATGGAATAAGATTAATAAAATCATTCCTAACAATATGAAAAATATGTCTCGTCCATGGATCACCGAGGATGCAGACAAACGCAAGATTTATTACAATATATGTATCATCAAATATTTTCTTGATATCATATCAAGGAATAACGACTTCCAAACAAAATTACGTTGGCTTTTCATCAATTTTCCGTCGATAAATCCATGTGCAATGGGATTTCCCAAGAATTGGGAAATGGAGCCTCTTTGGATTAAATGATAGTGGAATAAAGGAGGAATTGAAAGAGGATTCAACCTGTCGGAAATTCCTACAGATTCAAACAGAAGGGAATCGACAGGTAGAACGAGAGTTACCTTTCTACAACCTTGACATGATTATATCGTTAGGTTATAGTTTTTTAGAGATTTCCAACTAAATCCATCATATCCCATTCGACATTTTGCGTATATACGCATTTTTATCGAATGAAATAAAAGACGGATTTGGATTTTGACCGTAGGGGCGATCCCTTGTGGTCGCCCTTGGAATAATCCCTTGTGGTAATCCAAATTAAGATTTTGAACTTATCATCCTCAAATAATTTACAAAAGCACTACATGACACAAGCATAAAATATGCTTCTGCTTTCGACGGATTATATCCGTCTTTCATACGGGCATGACGTATTCCCGTATCTGGCTGATTTGTAAAATTATAAAAAGAACGTATTCCTTCCTTAAATCTGTCATGAATAGGAACGCCTTTGGTATTTAAGTTTTTTAACGCTTTGTTTAAGTCATCCTCCCCTGTCAATTCTCGACATACTGCCTCAACTGCAGTAATTGATTCTTTAATTGAATTCCTATAATCTGGATTTTGCTTATCGGAATAAAAATTTATTGCACTATCAATGTGCATTCTTACATTATCTTTTGATTCATTTAGGGCAGTTTCTATACATTCTATCTCTTCATCCGATGTAATCTCCATAACCATATGATTAATTATTCTATACCCATAGTTTAATCGTTCAAACTCCCAATTGATATTTTTTTCGAAATCATTCAAATGGTCAGAATAAAGATTCGACTGTTCTGACAACCAACGACAAACAAATTCTACAACATCTAATTTCCTATACCAAAGTTCTTTACTTTCGATAATTTTTTCAAAAACCTTAGAATACGAATGGAAATCATTAATATTTTTATTCAAAAAATGAATCCATAACTCTCTTTCTATAATTTTTGTACGGTCATCAAGAATATTTGGTTGAAACACACTATAAAAACAATTAATAATCGCATTTTGAATAAAATCAGACATACTATCCTTCAAAAAAATTTCAGACGCTGTCGTCAAACCTTTTCTTTGTGAAAATAGATTATTTATATAAGTAGCCATATTATAAACATTTTAAATTTTTAATCATATTCCATCATTTTCTCCACAATTTCACGACTATTCACTTCTGATCGATAATAAACCCAAAAAAGACGGAGATTCCTCCGTCTTTTTCATTATCAATAGATTTTAATCTTTTACAATTTTATTTTGCCTCAAACCCTTTTCTAAGGAAGTCCAAAAGCAGATGTTTCTTTTTGGCGATCTCCAATGCGAATTCACCACGGATATATGGCAGCTCCATACCTTTCAACGCACTTTGCAAAACCAATGCTGAAAACGCAGGGTCTGCTACATCTATCGTTCCAGCGGCTTTTCCTTCCTCCAGCAACAAACGCAAATAATTTCGCTCACTGAAATCCAAACGACGTCGAACTCGCTCTACTAAATTCTGATTCTGGAAAAACTCTGCTGTCAGTCCGCCATTTCGTATCACTATATCTCTCACCGCATCCAATCGAACATAGATATAATCCATTAGTCTGTCCATCGGCGGTTTGGCAGGATTTGTCAACAACTGCTTAAAATAATCACGTAGGGTAAGAGTTTCTGCACGGATAACCGCATAAAACACTTCATCCTTATTCTTGAAATAAGTATAAAGCGTTCGACGACCTTTGTTAGCCGCATTGGCAATGTCGTTCATCGATGTGTTTGCATAACCTTTTGTTGCAAACAACGTACGTGCCACATCAATCAAAACATCTTTAGTCTCCAAACCCATACTTTAAAACAGTTTTATTCCAATTCAGCAATATGATTATTTAGCCATATCGTTCAACAAGACAACAGTGTGGACAGCTACCACACCAGCAGTCTCCGTACGAAGTCTGCACTGTCCCATCAAAACTGGCTCAAATCCATATTTCAAAGATTCCTTTAATTCAGCCGGACTGAAATCTCCCTCTGGGCCAATCAACACCACGACATCAGATCCCGGTTTGTACGACGAAGACAGATCTGTCCTTTCTGAATCAGACATGCAATGAGCAATGAATTTCTGTGTCTCTTTACATTGAGAGACAAAAGAAAGCATACTTACCGGCTCGTTGATGACCGGCAAGTATGCTTTTTTAGATTGTTTCATCGCTGAAACAGCGATCTTATCCAAGCGATCCTTCTTCACTACTTTTCGTTCAGAATGCTCGCATATAATCGGTGTTATCTCATCTATGCCTATCTCTGTAGCCTTCTCCACAAACCATTCCAATCTTTCGATGTTCTTGGTTGGTGCGATCGCTATATGAAGATGGTAGGGACGCTTTTCAAATTCAGAAACAGCCTCCACTATCTCCACTCCACAACGCTTGTGGTTGGGATCAGAAATTTTCGCTTCATAATACCCTCCCCTGCCGTCGACAATCTGTAGAGAGTCTCCAGCTTTCATTCTCAACACTTTGATAGCGTGATTGGATTCCTCCTCATCAAGCTTATGTGTTGACAGAATATCGGGTGCGTAAAATAAAGCCATAGATGTTTATGAATTAATTACAATTACTTGTAAATAGCCTTCTTACCTGCAAGAAGAGTGTTCTTCATCAATGAGCAGATAGTCATTGGTCCGACACCACCTGGCACTGGAGTGATGAAGCTGCACTTAGGTGCGACGTTCTCAAAGTCGACATCTCCTGTCAACTTGAATCCCGACTTTGTCTGTGTGCTAGGTACACGAGTTGTGCCGACGTCGATAATCACAGCACCGTCTTTTACCATATCAGCAGTCAAGAACTTTGGTGAACCCAACGCTGCGATGATGATATCTGCCTGAAGTGTGATCTCCTTTAGATTCTTAGTACGGCTGTGGCAAACTGTCACTGTAGCGTCGCCAGGGAATGCCTTCTGCATCATCAAAGATGCCACTGGCTTACCTACGATATTACTACGTCCGATCACAACACAATGCTTTCCGCTTGTCTCGATATTGTAGCGTTTCAAAAGCTCCATGATTCCTGCTGGTGTAGCAGAAACGAATGCAGGCAAACCGATGCTTGTACGACCAACATTGATTGGGTGGAATCCATCCACATCCTTATGATAGTCGATAGCCTCAATCACCTTCTGCTCTGAGATGTGCTTTGGCAATGGAAGCTGCACAATGAATCCGTCCACATCAGGATCCTCGTTAAGCATCTTGATCTGGTCAAGAAGCTGCTCCTCTGTGATATCACTTTCAAAACTTAGTCTTGTAGACTTGAAACCACACTGCTCACAAGCTTTTACCTTGCTTGCAACATAAGTCTCACTACCACCGTCGTGACCAACAATAATCACAGCCAAATGAGGTGTTTTACCTCCATTCTTTTTGATCTCTGCGACCTCAGCTGCAATCTCTTGCTTGATCTGGTCAGCGACTGCTTTTCCGTCAATTAACTGCATAGTATTATGTGTCTAATTATCTACAAAATTATCTTCCGAATGGCAATTTACCCTTATGCTGAGTCACCATTCTCATCATCTTCTTAGTATCCTCAAACTGCTTTAGCAATCTGTTGACATCCTGCAAAGACGAACCACTACCCTTTGCTATTCTCTGTCGACGTGAGCCGTCAATAATGCTTGGGTTAGAACGCTCTTTTGGAGTCATTGAATAGATGATCGCCTCAATGCCCTTGAATGCGTCATCCTTGATATCGATATCCTTGATTGCTTTGCCGACTCCTGGGATCATCGATGCCAACTCCTTCAAGTTACCCATCTTCTTGATCTGGTTGATCTGGCTCAAGAAATCGTTGAAGTCAAAATTGTTCTTCTTGATCTTCTCCTGAAGTTTGAGTGCCTCCTTCTCATCAATAGCCTTCTGAGCTCTGTCGACAAGGGAAACGATATCACCCATACCCAAGATACGTCCTGCCATACGGTTTGGATGGAACACATCAATAGCGTCAAGCTTTTCACCTGTACCGATAAACTTGATCGGTTTGTCGACAACCTGACGGATTGACAATGCGGCACCACCACGAGTATCACCATCCAACTTTGTAAGAACAACTCCGTCGAAATCCAAACGGTCGTTGAACTCTTTAGCTGTGTTGACAGCATCCTGACCTGTCATCGAGTCGACAACAAACAATGTCTCCTGTGGTTTGATCGCATCTTTTATAGCGGCGATCTCTGTCATCATCTGCTCGTCAATAGCCAAACGACCGGCAGTATCGACGATGACAACATCACAGCTGTTTGCTTTTGCCTCTGCTACAGCATGCAAAGCGATCTCAACAGCATTCTTATTATCAGGCTCACTGTAAACTGGTACACCGATCTGCTCACCAAGAACTTTCAACTGATCGATAGCGGCAGGACGATAGATATCACATGCGGCAAGAAGAGGACGTTTGTTCTTCTCTTTCTTTAGCATGTTGGCAAGTTTTCCAGAGAATGTTGTCTTACCAGAACCTTGCAAACCAGACATCAAGATAATCGCAGGAGATCCCTTGATATTGATATCAGTAGCGACGCTACCCATCAACTCAACCAATTCATCGTGGACAATCTTGACCATCATCTCTCCCGGCTTAACTGCTGTAAGCACGTTCTGGCCAAGAGCCTTCTCCTTCACTGTATCAGTGAATGTCTTTGCAATCTTATAGTTTACATCGGCCTCCAACAATGCCTTGCGGACATCCTTTAGAGTTTCTGCAACATTAATCTCGGTGATCTTGCCTTCACCCTTTAATATCTTAAATGACCTTTCGAGTCTTTCTCCTAAACTTTCGAACATAATATATATACAATCAGTTTACTTGAATTCAGTTTGACTTGATTATTTAGCAAAACTTACTGCACGAGTCTCTCTGATGACAGTGATCTTAACCTGACCTGGATAAGTCATCTCATCCTGGATCTTCTTAGCGATTTCTGCCGACAATGTTTCAGTCTGCTTGTCGTCGATCTTATCTGCACCTACGATAACACGCAACTCACGTCCAGCCTGGATAGCGTATGTCTTGATAACGCCTGGGTAAGACAATGGAAGTTTCTCCAAATCGTTCAATCTCTTGATGTATGCCTCTACGATCTCACGACGAGCTCCTGGACGTGCGCCGCTGATAGCGTCACAAGCCTGTACGATTGGAGCAAGCAATGTCTCCATCTCGATCTCATCGTGGTGAGCACCGATAGCATTGCAGATTTCTGGTTTTTCCTTGTACTTCTCTGCTATCTTCATACCAAGGATTGCGTGTGGCAATTCTGGCTCCTCATCAGAAACCTTACCGATATCGTGAAGCAAACCTGCACGTTTTGCTTTCTTAGAATTCAAACCAAGTTCAGATGCCATCACAGCACATAGGTTAGCTGTCTCACGTGCGTGCTGCAACAAATTCTGTCCATATGATGAACGGTATTTCATCTTACCGATCAAACGGATCAAATCAGCATGTAGACCATGTACACCAAGGTCGATTGTAGTACGACGACCTGTCTCAACGATTTCCTCCTCAACCTGCTTCTTAACCTTGGCAACAACCTCCTCGATACGAGCTGGGTGGATACGTCCGTCAGTCACCAACTGATGCAACGCTAGACGAGCAATCTCACGTCTAACAGGATCAAAAGAAGAAAGGACAATTGCCTCTGGAGTATCATCAACGATGATTTCAACTCCTGTGGCAGCCTCCAAAGCACGGATATTTCTACCCTCACGTCCGATGATTCTACCCTTTACCTCATCACTGTCAATATTGAAAACAGTCACAGAGTTTTCGATCGCAGCCTCAGAAGCCACTCTCTGGATTGTCTGGATAACAATCTTCTTAGCCTCCTTGTTGGCATTCATCTTAGCCTCTTCCATGATGTCGTTGACGTAGCTCATCGCATTTGTACGAGCCTCATCCTTCAACGAATTGATAAGCTGCTCCTTAGCCTCTGCTGCAGACAAGCCAGAGATAGTCTCCAACTGCTCCTGCTGACGTAAGATCACCTTATCCAACTCACGACGCTGCTCCTCAACAGCCTGTTTCTGCTTATCCAAAGCCTCACGAGACTGGTCAGCACTCTGCTTTGCACGCTGCAACTCACTCTGCTGGCGAGCCAACTGCTCCTCACGCTGTTTTGCGCGCTGTTCTGATTGAAGTAACTTCTGATTTCGCTGATTTACCTGAGTTTCAAACTCACTCTTGTACTTGTTGTACTTTTCACGAGCTTCTAGATTCTTCTTTTCAAAAATAACCTTAGCCTCGTCCTCAGCCTTCTTGACGATATCCTCTGCACGGGATTTTAAGAGCGTATTGTTGATTACAAAAGCTATGGCAGCACCTATTGCCAAAGCCACAATCGCCACAATTACAATAATCAATATATTATCCATTATTCTAAATTAAATTCATTTCTCTAAACCAAAATTCACATTTTGAGTCGCGACGAAATGATCTTTAAGGGTTTGGTAATTAGCTGTGTTTCAATAATACATCATCTAAATCAGAGTGGAGTTTATCCAAATCATCCTCCAATTCGCTATCTTTGCCAATCTTCATTAATTTCGACACAGTAGCATCTATCAAAGCAACTCTCATAGCAGTCTCAATAGACATATTTTTTCTTTGTGACTGATATGCAAGCAATTTTTTTTCTATTTCCTCCTCCGCTTCACGAAAATATCTCTCTTTCTCAGTATCAATATTAAGTTCAATACGTTCGTTAGCGACCCACAAAGTAATTTTTCGTACAGCCATTACTTAATCAAGGAAATACATTTATCTATTTTTTTTACCATTAGCCTTAAACGATCTCTTTCAGCTTTAGCTTGTTCTTCGTTGAGATTCAGGGATTTGACCAATTTCAAGCTGTCGTATTCCGACTGTAACTTGTCTTTTTCAACAGTCAAATCATGCAATTTCATTTCGACTTCGCTAATTTTTGCATTCAATTCCTTGTTTTTCTCGACCTCCGCCTCGAATTTTTCAATCAAGACTCTCACTTTGGCCTCCAAGGATACAAATTTATCTTGCTGATTCTCCGTCATAACACCAAAATTGTTGCGAATATACATATTTTTTTTGACAATTCACAATCAAAAAGAAAATAATATGACCGAAATATGCAATTCACATAAAAATCAATACAACACCATATACGTCGCTTCTTTATCATTGTCCATCTCGTGGTAAAAGAAGGATTTGTAATCATAAGGTGAATTGAATTGCGTCTCTAAAGAATCTGGTGAATATGTAAATGTTTCGCCATCTTCAAATCTTATTATTATTTGTTTGGGATATGCACACATCATCAATCCTGCCATATCATACACTCTGCTGAAACCATAATAATCTTCATATTGGAAAATCAAAGCTTTTTCTCCACTTTTCAAGTTTATGGAATCTTTTATAGTATGGAAGGACCCCTCATAACCACTCCAATACTCCCCTTCTCCCTTAAATACAATCGTTTGTGAAGTAGAGTTCTTTATATAAATGTCGACGTAAGTAGACTCACAACTGCCCAGTGCTAAAACTGCTACAACAGACAGCACAATTCTTCCAAATAGATTTTTCTTGTTTATCATAATATCAATTGTCATTCAACTATCTTTTTCGTTCCATTAAGTATATATTTGGCTCCATACTGCAATATTCCCTGCACTCCATAGCCAAACTCCACAAATCCACGCCAACGTCGTCCGCCTGCCTCCATGCAAACTGGTGAAACTTGAAAATAAAATTTGGTCTCACCTTCCACAGTTTTCACCGACTCTGGATACGTTATCACTCTTTTCTGAATTTCCCAACCAACACCTGTTCCAACTTTACTATACGTGGAAATATGTTTCTTCTTAAACCAGTAGATTGTCAACTCTGGCATCAAATGAAGAATATTTCTATACAATTTGCCATAAGTATGATGACTGTCCCATAATGTATATGTTATCCCGTGCGGACTTGTCCGCTCCCCGGCAGACTTTATACATTCTGATTCTTGATGGTATCTCAAGCGATCATAACCAAACCCCAAACCTACGCCAAAACGATGATTTAGGCTGCATTCATAATGAAAGTTCACATTGATAGGTAATGTTCTCATATCATTTTCAACAAACTCATAAGATCCTTGATCAAATGGTTCTGGAAAATCAAATTCGACATCTGCTATCTCATTTCTCATTTCCTTGACATAATCATGGCCGAACCATCCCAAACCAAACGAAATTCGATGTTCAGGTTGTGCGAAGCAACTAGACATTGAATATAGGCTTAGAATTAAAACTAAACATATTGTTTCAAGAAAACGTGAATGTAAGATATTACACATAAAGCAATGATTATCAATCATAAATAAATTCAATATTTTTCAAAATCGCCAAACTTCAATCATTTATCTACACTATCATCTTTCTTACTGATAGTATATTTCACTCCAAATTGTCCAATACCTTGCGCACCATAACCTAACTCGCCAAAGAAACGTAAGTTTTTCCTTCCTACTTCAAAACATACTGGTGATCCTTGAAAATAAATATGATATTCCTTGAATTCTGTTATATCTGAACGTGAGTTAAAGAATTCTCTTTTTTCAAAATTAAATCTCACACCTGCCGCAAATTTACTGTACATAGAACATCGTTCTTTTTTGAACCAATAAATTGACATCTCTGGCATAACAAAAATTATGTGTCTATGAAGATATCCGTTGTCTTCTGAAGATATGTTCCATCCCAAATATTCATTTCCATTCTGATCCTCATCCACTACAGCAACATACAACCATGACATTTGATTCATTCTTAATTTGTCATACCCTAAACAAATACCTATGCTCAAATAATTATTCGAAGAATATTCATAATGCAAATTGATATTTACAGGCAAAACCAACTCATGTTCTTCTGTACGCTCATCTGTATCATTAATATCTAGTGGTGTTCGTTGACAATCTTCCACTTCCTCTAGCATTTTTGATAAAGCATAATTATACCCATGACTAAACGCTCCGAATCCAATTGCTATTCGATGTTCAGATTGTGCGAAACAATTGTATGAAATCCCCATAAGTAAAAGGACAATCAAGTAAATTCTTTTCATAAATTTCCCGTTATAATTTTCAAATTCTATCATATCAAACAAATAACAAAACCACTGCAAAATTACGCAGTAAAGTTTTCATAAGCAAACATTCTTTAAACGAATAGATCAAATTTATTGTTTGAATTGTCATCATACACAATAAAATGTCCAATATAATCCATCACCAATCTCATAATCGTTAAGTCGCTCGTCCTACGGACGAGCTGTTTGAGAGGGGCAAGGGCGTTCCGCCCTTTGAAATCCTCGATTATGACAACCAATTATACCATATTTAGTATTTAATAACGGACAGCAGTAGTTTCAAATAAAAATAGAGACGTGGCAATGCCGCGTCTCTACATAGAATGAACAATATTAATCCACAGTCGTATTCCCCAACAATTACGCATTACGAAATCACTGCGGCAACTTATATTTATCTCCTGTTGTCTCTATAATCTGTTTGTAGAACCAATCTGAATATCCCGGTGAAGAGATTCCTGCCGGCACTCCCCATCCGTTGTCGATAAACACTCCGCCTCGCTCTCGTTTGATGTTTCCGTCACAATACTTGACCATCAGGAATTCTCCCAACTTCTTCCATCTCTCCATTGTGATATACGACTGGTTTTGAGAATATTCCGTCAAGAATCGTGCCGCAAAATCCGGGCTCTTGGTATAAAGAGACTTTGCGGCCTCCTCCACTACTTCTAGATTATCCTCAAACTTGCGTTCCAACTCATCCTGTATCTTCAACACATCTTTCGACATGTATTTATAACGCGAATATGTCAGATTTGCAACCCAGTTGAAAATCCAATATGCGGATGTCCATGAGAACTCCAACAGACTGCCATTACCTTTTCTGAAACATTCTGGCACTTCTGTCGTGGCAATATATATAGGTATGTAGACGGTGAATGTAGCGTCGTCTACTCCATACCATAACACTCCTCCTACCATGTTTGGCAACCAGCTTCGCATCTGGGCGATGAAGCTGAATGCATTGTGTGGACCGGCAATAGGATTCTCATTGAAATACTTTGTGCCATCCACTTCCCACTCACGTGGAGCATAACGGTATGACGCGCCAAACGGTTCACTTCCCACTCCTGAATCTATCGCAAGCGGTGTGCCCTCGAAATGATCACGCATCAGGTTTTTCAACTCCTTCAACGATATTTTCTTCTCCGGCTTTATCCAAAGAGGAAGTCTCTCATCACTTTTTCCAAGTATATAATCCTGATATTTAACCATTTTTGGAGAAAGTTTAGTAAAGACGGACCACACACGAGAATCACAGAAACGTCTTGCTGAGAAACTCATTGGATCGTAAGCATCAGAAAAACTGAACTCTTTATTCTTTCCCTCAAAATAACCTTTCTCTCTTGCAAATGAAATGACATCCTTTGAATATCTGCAATTGGCACGGTCGTTCAATGGGAATGTTGTGATTCTTGAATGGTTGGCATGAGCGCTAACACAATCATCTGGCAGACGCATGGCCACCCAAACAGCTCCCTTTATATCCGGACCTTTTCCAATCATCTCCATGATCCACAACTCGTTAGGATCTGCGATTGTGAATGTTTCTCCAGAACTGCGATAGCCATACTCATTCACCAAATCTGTCATGATCTGGATGGCATCCGTCGCCGACTTGCATCGCTGCAATGTCAGTGTGATCAGGTTACCATAGTCGAGCACTCCACTTGTGTCAACCAATTCTGGTCGGCCTCCCCAAGTGGATTCTGTGATACAAACCTGATGCTCATTCATATTTCCAAGCACCTCATTGGTGAATGGCACCTGCTCCACCTTGCCCTGATATCCGTGAGTATCCCATCCGTAGATGTCAATCTTCTCATATTTAGAGTGTTGGGCCTTAGGATAATGAGTCAACTCTCCATACAAATAGTACGAATCCGCCGAATATGTACAGAGTGTGGATCCATCAGTAGAACATTGTTTGCCAACCAAAATATTCGTTCCTGCAAACGCAGTGAAAGCACCCAATAATGCAGAAACTATAGAAACAACCCTCTTCATTTAATATAAAATTTTCTTTTCATAAACGCGTTCGTTATTGCAATTGTCTGTAACAACAAACTTGAATGTCTTAAATGTATTGTCCTTCTCCACATTTTCCACTGACAGATTACAGAATGCAGTTCCTGTCTTCTGGTCATACTCGAAAAGAACCCATTTGTCGTCGATGTAACCCTTATACGATTTGATTCCAGACAATCCGTCTCCCATCTTCATAACTATTCTATTAGTCTGACGAAGATTTTTTGTCTGTAGCGGACCGACATACGGAGCTGTTACATCTTTGAAAACGGCGAATCGGCCTAATTCTCTCACTTTAGCGACCGCATATCCATCGATGAACTTACAAGCATACACTTTATGTATAAGGTTCTTGCTATTCAACGACACAACGACATATTTATCTTTATCCTGCAACTCATCTCTGGAAACCTTGATGGAAAGATCCATAAATGTATGCACAGGAGTCAAAGGATCTCCAATACTGTAAATATTTGAATAATAGACATTAGACGGAATTGTCTGAAAGTTTACAGGTTCATCATCGTACAAAGCGTTTTCCGGAAGAATAAGAGCGACGTCACCCTTATCAAACGACATTGCCACTCCAGCTGTCAGTTTTTCACCAACAGGTTTTTCCTCTGAAGCATGCATTGCCGTCTTCTTTCCCATCACATTGACAACCAGCACATCTTTGTTTCCAAAATCGTCGATCGCCTCAAACTTCACCTCATAGTTACGCTCTTCATTGATGTTCAAAACACCATTGTTTTTCAGATTATGGAAAATTTTCAACGGTGTATTTTTCTGAGGGAACATCTTCATGAAAAATTCTCCTGTTCGTTGCTGTTGACGGTAGTCTATGAAGCTGTTTAGCGCACGTGAATCCGAAAATTTCACATTACGGATATCCACCTTGCTATATAGATTTCCATCCACATACATCAGAAGCGTACGAGGAGTGTGGTGGAAGCCTGTTCCTGACATAAAATCGTATGATTTCAATGCGAAAGCGATATTTCCCCATGCATTAATAGTAGAGACTCCGTTCAATCTTCTCTCTCCACCTGCAACAACACGAGTATTATATTTTACAGAAGACTTTCCATTCACACCGCTATTATTATCCATCGCATAGATTTTAGTAGCGTTGATCTGAGGACGACGGTTATCCTGCAATCCCCAAACATCATTATGGTCGAATGGATTTTCTAGTACACCTTCCGGTGAACGGAATTCAAAATGCAAATGAGGTCCGCCACTTGAGCCAGTGTTTCCAGACCAAGCGATCTGCTCACCTCTCTCTACCTTTATCTCATTTTTAGCAGGGAAGATATCGACCTCAAACGACTGGTTCTTTTCCTGCTCCTCACGCACACGTTTGCCGATAGCATTAAGGAAACCGTTGCAATGGGCATACAAAGAGACACGACCATCAGCGTGAGTGATCTCAATTCTCTTTCCATAGCTGCGAGGCTCAAGCGTAATACGTGAGACCCATCCACTCTCAACAGCAAAAATTTTCTTGTTCACATCACTGTTCGTACGGAAATCGAGTCCACCATGGAAATGGTTGCGTCTCAACTCCAAATAACTACCACTCAATGTGTTAACCTCTTCAAGAGGCTTGACATAGTTACGTTGTGCGATCGAAAGAGATGAACACGAAAAGAATAAAATAGATAAAGATAATTGTTTTAGATACATAAGTTCGTTGTTTTAATCATCAGAAAAATAAAGGACGGACGTGATTGATTTTAATAAAAAGAGTGCACTTCAAATTGAAATGCACTCATACGTTTCTGAACAAAGGATTTATTAACCCTGAGCGTCCTCAGAATTCTCAGCAGCAGCTTCTGCGTTTGCAGCAGCCTCAGCCTCCTGCTTTGCAGCAAGTGCCTCTGCCTTCTTCTTAGCAACAGCCTCAGCTTTTGCCTTGTTAACAGCCTGCTCTGCATCAAGACGAGTCTTAGCGCTAGCAGCCTTGTCAGCTACCATCTTGTTCTTAACTGCCTCTAGCTTGCTGTTCTTTGCGTTCAACCACTCGTTGAACTTCTGATCTGCAACTGCCTCAGAGAAAGCTCCCTTAGCAACACCACCTAGCAAGTGCTTCTTCATGTAAACACCCTTATCGCTCAAGATGTTTCTTGCAGTATCTGTAGGCTGAGCTCCGTTAAGAACCCACTTCAAAGCCTGCTCAAAATTCAAATCAATAGTAGCAGGATTTGTGTTAGGATTGTATGTTCCCAACTTCTCAATAAACTTACCATCGCGTGGTGCTCTGCTATCAGCTACGACAATGTGGTAAAACGCGTACCCCTTACGTCCGTGTCTTTGCAATCTAATCTTAGTTGCCATTTTTTGATGATTTTAATTTTTTAACTGTGCAAAAGTAACACTTTTTTTCAACAATTCAAGCATTGGCATAAAAAAAGCGACGAAATATGCATTCCGTCGCCCTATAAATCATTGAATTTACTTCATTTTTGCGATGTTTGCCTTCAAAGCAGCGATCTTGCTCTCCGCATCTGTCTGCTTCTTTCGCTCATTTGCCACAACCTCTGGTTTAGCGTTAGCGACAAACTTCTCATTGCTCAACTTCTTGTTGACGCTGATCAAGAATCCTTCAAGATATTTGATTTCATCCTCCATCTTCTTGATCTCTTCCTCAACATTAACATTGCCAGCAAGAGGAATTGTAATCTCAACTGTACCTACCATGAATGTCTGACTTGCTCCTTCAACACCTGACGCTGGTGTCTCTGCAATCGACTCGATATTAGCCAACTTCTCAATGATAGAGTTGTTCTTACTGTTAAACTCCTCTCCTTTATAGTATAGAGAGAATGCCTCACGTGGACTGATTCCCTTCTCCGCACGGATATTACGGATTCCGGCAATAATCTCCTTTGTCTGCTCCATTCTCTTCAAGCACTTCTCACAGTAATCCTCTGCCTTAGGAAGAAGGCTGACCATAATGCTGTCTTTAGCATCACGAGTCTTAAGTGCCTGGTAAAGTTCCTCTGTGATGAATGGCATGAATGGATGAAGTAGCTTAAGCAGTGTCTCAAAATAAGACAATGTAGTGTCAAGTGTAACCTTGTCGATTGGCTGCTGGTATGCTGGTTTAACCATCTCCAAATACCAAGACGAGAACTCGTCCCAGAATAGTTTGTAGACAGTCATCAACGCATCAGAAATACGGTACTTGTCGAAGTGATCGTTAACCTCTGCGATTGTCTGGTTCAGCTTGTGTCCGAACCACTTGATTGCCATCTTCGCGCTCTCTGGCTGCTCAATAGATGCGTCTACGCTCCAACCCTGTACAAGACGGAATGCATTCCAGATCTTGTTGTTGAAGTTACGTCCCTGCTCACATAGAGCCTCATCAAACAAAATATCGTTTCCAGCTGGTGCAGAAAGCATCATACCCATACGTACTCCGTCGGCACCAAACTTCTCTATCAATCCAAGTGGATCAGGCGAGTTGCCAAGAGACTTAGACATCTTACGTCCGATCTTATCACGTACGATACCAGTGAAATATACATTCTTGAATGGCATCTTACCCTCGTACTCATAACCTGCCATGATCATACGTGCCACCCAGAAGAAGATGATATCCGGACCAGTAACAAGGTCGGATGTAGGATAGTAGTATTTGATCTCCTCGTTGCCAGGATTATTAATTCCGTCGAACAAAGATATTGGCCACAACCAAGATGAGAACCATGTGTCTAGGGCATCCTCGTCGCGGACTAGCTGATCAGCTGTGATATTTTCATAACCTGCGATTTTCTTTGCCTTAGCCACAGCATCCTCTACTGTAAGAGCGACAACGAACTTTTCCTCTTCGCCTTCTGCAGTAGGAAGGAAATAAGCTGGGATTCTATGACCCCACCATAGCTGACGAGAGATACACCAATCCTGGATATTCTCCAACCAGTTCTTATATGTTGTCACATATTTAGATGGATAGAACTTCAACTCACCGTTAACAACCGGTGGAAGAGCAATATCCGCAAAGTGCTGCATTGAAAGGAACCACTGCTTGCAAAGACGTGGCTCAACAGCTGTATCCTGATTACGCTCAGAATAGCCGACCTTGTTGTCGTAATCCTCAACTTTCTCTAACAAACCTGCGTTTCCTAGATCGATAGCGATCTGCTTACGAACCACGAAACGGTCCTGACCAACATACATTCCAGCAGCCTCAGAGATTGTAGCGTCTGGATTGAAAATATCGATTGTCTCAAGATTATGAGTCTTACCAAGAGCGTAGTCGTTAACGTCGTGAGCAGGAGTGACTTTCAAACATCCTGTTCCGAACTCCACGTCTACGTATCTATCCTCGATAACAGGGATCACTCTGTTTACCAACGGAACGATCACCTTGTGTCCCTTCAACCACTGGTTTTTAGGGTCCTTAGGGTTGATACACATAGCTGTATCACCCATGATAGTCTCAGGACGAGTTGTAGCGACGACAGCGTAATAACCCTTCTCATCTTTGTGAAGGACTTCACCCTCCTCGCCTGTTGGCTTTACAGCCGCATTATCCTGTACGTAGTATTTTAAATAGTATAGTTTGCTCTTCTCCTCACGGTAGATAACCTCCTCTGTAGAAAGTACAGTCTGAGCTTTAGGATCCCAGTTCACCATACGAAGTCCACGGTAGATCAAGCCTTTGTCGTAAAGGTCAACAAAAACCTTAAGCACAGACTCAGAGCGTTTCTCATCCATTGTGAACGCTGTACGGTTCCAGTCACATGAAGCACCAAGCTTCTTTAACTGCTCAAGGATGATACCACCATGTTTTCTAGTCCAGTCCCAAGCATGCTCAAGGAACTGCTCACGAGTAAGATCCTTCTTCTTAATACCTTCACTAGCAAGTTTGTTCACAACCTTAGCCTCAGTAGCGATAGATGCGTGGTCAGTGCCGGGAACCCAAAGAGCATTCTTGCCCATCATTCTTGCACGGCGCACTAAGATATCCTGGATAGTATTGTTGAGCATGTGACCCATGTGAAGCACACCTGTCACATTTGGTGGCGGAATAACGATTGTATAAGGTTCTCTTCCATCTGGCTTACTGCTGAAGAAGCCATTCTCCATCCAATACTGATACCATTTCTGTTCTACGTCAGCTGGATTATATTTGCTTGCTAATTCCATATATGCAATATTATTCTAAAATACGAGTGCAAAATTAAGAAAACAGATTGACAAATCAAAAAAAATAGAGATTTCAAGTTTGGCAAACCGAACAATCACAAATGACAGAAGAAATTGGCAGAATCAAAGGTTTTAAATTTTGAGGATTGTTAAGGGCGGAACGCCCTAACCCATTCTCTTCCGCGAGTCCAAAGGGCGAGCGGTAAAAATGCATTTCATTATGCTTCTATTATTTTATGTGCTCGCCTTACGGCTCGCATTTGAGGAGAGGTTAGGGCGTTCCGCCCTTAACAATCCTCGGAAATCAGGCTCTATCTAAATGGCGAAAGACATTTATTTAGCATTCTTAATTCAGCATTTTCAATTTTTAGGGTACCGGATCATATCCGCTGCCCCCTCCCGGCCTGCATCTACAGATTCGTTTTATGGCCAGCCAGCTTCCTTTGAAAATACCGTGTTTCATTACTGCCTCAACAGCATATTGCGAGCATGTCGGCGTAAAGCGGCACACCGGAGGTAAAAATGGTGATATGAAACTCTTGTAGAAAAAGACAGGCAGGAGGAAAATGCGTCTAACCCAGATCATAACGACTCTTTTTCTGCCACAATAGCATTCAACTTATTGATCGCAAGCTTCATCTTCTTATCGAAGAATGCGTACGGTTCGATCTTCTGATCCACATACACGAATGCAATATGCATACCGACATTCTTATTTATCAATTCCGACACCAAAGGATGCTTGTTCACTCTGTAAGATTCACGCATCAATCTGCGCAGTTCCACTCTCTGGTATGCTCTTTTGAATCGTTTTTTCTGGGCGATGACAACAATCTTAGCTGGAGCACCGTCTCTTTCGCAAAACCTGTATGTGATTCTGAACGGGAAGCAGACGAATGATTTACCTTCCGCAAACAAAGTGTCCAAATCACGTTTAAGGCAAAGATGCTCTGCCTTACGGAATGTGTTGCGGTCTGCGAATATGTTCATGTCGTTCTCCATTCTTATTTTATTATAAATTAAAAAGCCATACTCACACTGATGGAAAGTATGGCTTATGTTATTTTGCGACGCTGCAATTATTTGTCTGCGTTCTCCTTAAAATACAAATCCATTGCCTCAGCCATAGACTTCGATTTCTCGTTAGGAGCGGCGATGTTCACTGTAAGTCCAGCCTCTTCAGCAGCCTTGACAGCTGTCGGTCCGAAACAACCGATCTTGATATCTCCCTGTACGAAATTAGGGAAATTCTTGTACAATGAAGCGATACCCGATGGGCTGAAGAAGACAAACATATCATACTTGAAGTCTGGATCCTGTGTGAAGTCTGTACTTACTGTACGGTACATAACTGCCTTTGTGTGAGGAATATTATTCTCATCCATTACAGACACGATATCATCCTTATGATCCTTCTGGATTGACTTGTTCTCATCATACACATCAGATACGACAACCAAATATTTCTCAGACTGATGTTTCTTAATTGCCTCTACAAGACCTTGTACTGATCCATCCTCAGAGAAGAAAATCTTACGCTTTCTATAAGCGACGTACTTCTGGATATACTGTGAAAGATTCTCTGAAGTAAAGAAATACTTCATTGTTTCAGGAATTGTGATTTTCATCTCTCCACAGATTCTGAAGAAATTATCTACTGCTGTACGGGCAGTAAAAACAATAGCAGTGTGGTCGAGAATATCTACTTTCTGTGCACGAAACTCTTTCGTCGTAACACCCTCAACCCTAATAAAAGGTCTAAAGTCAATTTGAACTCCATACTTTGACTCAAGATCAAAATACGGCGACTTCTCAGTTGCTGGTTTTGGTTGAGATACCAAAATCTTCTTCACCTTCATGTCAAATAAAAATTTTCTATAAGTGCAACTATTAAATTACAACTCGTTTTTACAATCGTGGTAATAGTCCCAATACGAAGAATATCGCAACGGGTATTACTTCAAGCGTGCAAAGATACAAAATCAAATAAAAAATCGACGTAAATCCTTTCAAAAAATTACTAAACACCTTCAAAATGAAGGCCAAAAATGCGATGGCAATGACAATTATTCCAAAATAGATGAAATAAGCACGGTATTCTTCCGAAGCAAAACTCAATCCTAACACAGCTGGGATGAGTGCCATTCCTGCCTGTCTGACCATCACCATGAAAGCTCCGGACATGCTTGCAACGTCGGCTCCTTCAAAATAGATATACTCAAGCAATGCGAGCATGACTTTCTTGCCTATCACGAAGACCGTGACCGCTAAAAAGAATATCCAAATTGCTGATATCGCCATTTTGTTTGCCAAGAACAAATACAACGATGCTGTTATCACTCCTAACGCAGAAAGGAAAAATTTGTATTTTGAGTTTTGAAGCCACTGAAATCCAAAGATACTTCCATCCGTGTTTGGCTTGACAAATGATATCAACTCAGACAAAATGGCTTTCTTTCGATCTCTGATAATTATGACATAAGCCACAAAAATCACAAGCAGTAATGAATGATACCACCACATGTTGTTGATTGTCTGCGGCATCTCTTTGCCATCTATTGAAATTATTTCTCTCTTTGGTTCTGGCTTCTGTACCGGAACAAACGCAACGCTGTCTTTTGCCAATGAATCATTCGCGACGGAATCATTCTTAGCTGTCAGACTATCTGCAATTGCCATTGGTGCGACCAATGTGCCAACATTCGAATTAGATGTATCAATTGGATTATCTCCGAATCGTAATGTGTTGAAATCAAAATTCTTAGTATAGACGGGAGTTCCTTTTGCATCCGTTTTTTGTCCGAGTTCAACCGAGTTTGAAACTGGGTTCGTGCCAGTCTGCTTACTGCCTGACACCTCAGATGAATTCGTGCCAACAGGTTTGACATCAAACATCAATGCCTCTATCTCCTTTATTGAAACGGCTCTTGGTTTCTTGACTGCCGGGACAACCGTTTTCTGGATATTAGGTTCAGGCATAAACTCCTGCACAGTTTCTTCCTCTTCCGGCGGAAAATAGGCCTCTGGTATAGGACGATCCTCATACGGAATCTCCTCCACCGGTTTTGCGACACTCTTTGTTTCCGTCTGGTTTTCACTTCCAGTCGGAGTCGGCACAACTTGCAACTGTCCATCCTGAGTGCCCGCAGTCTGTTCGGCATTGGCCACCTGTGTAGAATCTTGGTTTCTCCTTCTTCTTCCCATAATCTAAGCAATCTCAATCATTAGGCAAATTCAACTGTCGCATGACGTTTTGTAGGATCAATCTCCTTGATTGTCAGAGTAACGACATCATCCGGCATAAAATCGTCTACCAATTGCGGCCACTCCATGAACACATATTCTCCTGAATAGAAATAGTCTGCCAAACCAAGATCGATCGCCTCCTGCTGGTTCTTGACACGATAGAAATCGAAATGGAACACTCTGCATCCGGCCCCCTCGTACTCATTCACGATAGCGAATGTAGGACTTGTCACCTCTTCGTCAACACCAAGCAATTTGCACAACGATTTGATCATAGTCGTCTTTCCGGCTCCCATTTCTCCTATGAAACGGACGATTTTCCTGCCGTCGAAAGCCTTGATGATTTCAGACGCTGCTGACTCTATCTCATCTAATGTATATTCGAATTCTGTCTTCATTGCTCTATTTTTTTAATTCAGGATAACTGACTCTCGTATGATAGATTGTCTTTAGTTTCTCTATCAGTTTTGCCTTGATCTGCTCTATATTCTTAAATGTGAGCGGTGCATCCTTGAACGCTCCGTCAGCGATCTGAGAATCAATTATCTTAGATACAAGATTTGTGATGCTTTCATCTGTATATTCCTTCAAGCTTCTTGATGCGGCCTCAACAGCGTCACACATCATAAGGATCGCCATCTCTCTTGAGAACGGACGTGGTCCGGGATATGTGAACTTACTGATGTCGACGGGAGTGTCAGGATTCTTATTGCAGGCTTTGATATAGAAATACTTAGCCTGACTCGTGCCATGATGCGTACGAATGAAATCCTGAATTTTCTCAGGCAATCCGTTCGCTTTGGCAATACGCAATCCATTTGCGACGTGGTCTATGATGATACGTGCACTGCTCTCCTCGTCATTCAAAGCGTCATGCGGATTCACACCACTCTGATTCTCAGTGAAGAAAACAGGATTCTCCATCTTGCCGATGTCGTGATACAACGCTCCAGTTCTCACCAACATAGGTTTTGCACCTATCTCTCGCGCCGCAGCGTCGGCAAGATTGGCAACCTGCATTGAATGCTGGAAACTTCCCGGTGCCACCTCTGAAAACTGTAGCAACAAAGGATTGTTGGTGTTGGCTAGCTCAACCAACGTCACATCAGACACATAATTGAATGTCTTTTCTATTATATATATGAGTGGGTATGCGAAAAGCAACAGCAACGCATTCATGACAAACGGACCCAACTCCTGGACAAACTCGACAGCATCTATTCGAACCCACTTGGATGTGTAAATCAATGTCGAGCCGAAATACAGGAATATGTATGCCGCAAATATTATAATCACCGTCTTCACAAGCTGTGAACGCTCATACATATCTTTCAAAATACAGATCGTAAGCATACCTATAACAACCTGCATCAACAAGAACTCCACTCCTTCATGCACGATGAACGAGCATATCAGCACCGTCGTATTATGCATGAACAATGCCGTTCGGGTATCGAAGAACGTCGCTATGACTATCGGCAGAATGGCATACGGAATAGCATGGACCCAATCAGGAGAATAGCGGACCACAAATGATGTCAGACCACATAGTGAAAGAATCATCAGAAGCATAAACACAACATTGCGTCGCTCCTGAATGAAACGGGTACGGAATAGTGTCAAATAAAAATAGAATGTCAAAAGACAAATCGACACGATGATCACCTGACCTATCTTCACCAAATAACGGTTGGACGAATCACCCTCACCATTCTCGATAGCTCGCTCCAGACTTGTCAGTTTGCTATAAACCTTATCTGTGATTTTATCACCCTTATCTACGATTTTCTCACCCTCCTTGACAGCTCCGATCGTTGTGATCACACTCTTTATAATATCCTGACGAGCCAATTCACTGATTTTCTCATCATAAATAAGATTCACAAAAAGCATTCTGTCTATATCATAACGGCTCAAAATCTCCTTATCTAGCGTCGCAGGAGCCTTATTCAAGATATGCTCGTATGCCGTTTTTGGAGTGTAGACGGAATTCAAAGGCATCTCAACAAAAGCATTCGCATCGTCTCCTTTTATACGGATGGTCTTGAAACTATCCTTGAATCTGTCGAAATCGTCAGCATCCATGATACCCTTCTGATAAATATTGAAGAACTGGCTCTTGATATACTTTGTATATGCATCCGCCACATCTCCGCTCTTGGTTTTCTGATTAAGCTTGGAAATCGCTTTTTCTCTTTCACTGTCGGAAATAGTGAAATATGGCTGGAACATACGTTTTACCAGGCTGTCGCTCTCATCCTTGATCTCACTGTCAAGTTTGTAGACAGTGAATGGGAACGGCGCTGTGAGAGCATCCTTCTGCCAGATTCCGTCTTTCTCAAACTTATATTCAAACTTAGCCGCAGTAGGGAATATCGAAATGATTATCACTCCGACCAAGAGAAACAAAGCCGCTACAACAAAGCGTTGGTTTCTCGTAACGCCATCTATTTTATCCTTTATCGAACGCATAATTATCCGCTAATTTTCAAAAATCGAACTGCAATGTTTAAAGAACAAGGCCACGCATGTAGACGCGGTGTCTCCATTCTTCAACGTTTCAGCCTTTCCATGACATTCCAACTCATACATAGATTTATCTTCATCCAGAGTGTGATAACAATATACCTCACCCAAAGAATGACCATCTGTAGGATGTATTCCGACACATGTATTTCCATCATCAGCCAAATCACATATCGGGAAACTCATCACCAACACATCCCCGAGTCTTTCGTTATAGCTTTCTATGATTCCATACTTCATATCCATATGGAATTTGCCGGAATGTACCTGTCCATCCTCACCCCATCCTATTTCTGGAGGAAGAGAATCCTTCGTCATCTCATCCGGACAGAAAGTATAAAAATCACCATCCTTCTTTCCAATGGCTTTTTTCTCAAACGGATGTGTAGGTCCGTCTATCTCTTTCAAATCACCGCATATTCTGATTTTGTTCTCACCGGAAACTCTGACTATATTCCACAAGTCAATTGTAGTCTCACCGTCTCCATGATAAGTGGCCTCAACATGGCATCTCAACAACCCTTTGTCGTTTAGCGAGAAAATTTTCCTCAGACTCAGTTTGCTGACCTCACTCACACAACCTTGAATGACAAGTTGTGAGTCTGTCTTCTCGACCACCTCGAATTTGCCAAAAGAGACGTATGGATCAGGCGGCCAATTGATGGGCGAATTACGTCGCTCCATATTGATAGTCTGATGCTTCCACCATTGTGTCTGCGGACCGATCCATACCTCCTGGCCATAGTATTGGACAAAATCTGTGAACGCATCAGGAATGATCTCCGATTCCACCGTCTCCTCAAGAAGAAACTTGTCTGATTTGATCATGTTCTCTCCGCCCTTGCGTCCAAAAAACACAAGACGGCCTCCAACGTTGACATTAATCAATGCCACTACGCCAGCTGATTCCAATTTTACGATACGTCCACTCATTTCCGTATGAATTTGAATATACAAATTACAAAATTACTATTTTTCTCGGATTTTATACTTTTTTAACAATCGAATATTGAAATTTTCAGATTGGAAACCGTCAGCAAACACATTCTGCCACACAAACTTAATCATAGGCCACTGATCCAAACGAAATCCGTTTGAAAACAAGGCATGAAGAACGGTTTCAAACTACCCCATTAAGCCACAAATAAATTTATAATTTCATTTTTTCACCCCTGTTTTCTATCAATCCGTAAGTAAACATATCAACAATCAACATTAAAATTAGAGTTTCATTTCTGCAGGTGTTTTGAATTTTGTAATTTTGCAAAAAACAAATTTATTATCGCTTATGACAACAATTGGAACATCAAAGTCAGGAGTACGCAAAAAAGCGCTAATCTGCGGTGCCGGAGAATTAGGCAAAGAGGTAGTAATTGAGCTTCAACGTTTAGGTGTAGAGGTGGTTGCAGTCGACAGATACGACAATGCACCAGCCATGCAGGTAGCTCACCGTTCATACACAATCTCCATGCTCGACGGAGCAAAACTTAGAGAAGTGATTGAGAAAGAGCGTCCAGACTACATCATCCCAGAAGTGGAAAGTATCGCCACCACAACTCTTTTGGAGCTAGAAAAAGAGGGATTCAACGTAGTGCCAACAGCACGTGCCACATACTTGACAATGAACAGAGAGGGCATCCGTCGTTTGGCAGCAGAAGAGCTTGGTGTTCCTACATCCAGATATAAATTCGCTGAGACAAAAGAAGAGTTCCACAAAGCAGTTGCTGAGATCGGAATCCCATGTGTCGTGAAGCCAATCATGAGTAGTTCAGGACACGGACAGAGTGTGATCAAATGTGAGGCCGACGTGGAGAACGCATGGAAAATCTCTCAGGAGGGTGGACGTGCAGGAGCCGGCAAAGTCATCGTTGAAGGATTCATCGATTTCGACTATGAGATCACATTGCTTACAGTAAGACACGTCGGCGGAACAAGTTTCTTGAAGCCAATCGGACACCATCAGGTGGATGGCGACTATCAGGAGAGCTGGCAGCCACAGGCAATGACAGGTGCGGCACTGTCAAAAGCGAAGAATATCGCAGAGAAAGTGACAACTGCTCTTGGTGGATTCGGTATTTTCGGAGTTGAGTTGTTTGTCAAGGGCGACGACGTTATCTTCAGCGAAGTATCCCCTCGTCCACACGACACTGGAATGGTGACAATGATCTCACAGGACTTGTCAGAGTTCGCTCTACACGTGAGAGCCATCCTAGGTTTGCCAATCCCTAACATCGCATTCCACGGTCCATCAGCATCAAAGGCTGTGGTAGTGAGAGGAGACAGCAACCATGTGACATTCTCTGGAATTGAAAACGTACTTTCATTGCCAGACACACAGATCCGTATCTTCGGCAAACCAGAGGTTCACGGAAAACGTCGTATGGCAGTGATATTGGCCCGTGGCGAGAATATCGAAGAGGCAAAAGAAAAGACTTTCACAGCATACAATAGTTTGAAAGTAGAGTTGTAAAAAAATCACATTATATAAAAATGGCAAATTTTCCAATTGAGAAACTAAGAAAGATAGAGACACCGTTCTACTATTATGATGTAGAACTTTTGAAAGCCACATTGAACGAATTGAAAACAGAAGCCGACAAATACGGTTTTCTTCCTCATTATGCAGTCAAAGCCAACGCTAACGAGAAAGTGTTGGCAATCATCGCCGCAACAGGTATCGGCGCGGACTGTGTAAGTGGAAACGAGGTGTTGGCATGTGTCAAGGCTGGTTTCCCTGCCGACAAGATTGTGTTTGCAGGTGTAGGAAAGACAGACAAGGAGATCAACGCCGCTCTTGACGCAAACATTTTCTGTTTCAACGCCGAGAGTATTCCAGAGCTTGAGGTGATCAACGAATTGGCGGCAAAGAAAGGAAAGATTGCACATGTTGAGCTACGTGTCAATCCGAATGTGGATGCGCACACTCACAGCTATATCACTACTGGTTTGAACGAGAACAAGTTTGGATTCAGCATGGACGATCTTGAAAAGGTTGTCGACATGATCGCCAAGATGAGCAACGTCGAACTTATCGGACTTCATTTCCATATTGGAAGCCAGATCACAGACTTAGGATGCTTTGAACCATTGAGCGAGAGAATCAACGCATTGCAGGATCAGCTTGAGGCAAAAGGAGTCAAGTTGAAGAATATCAACGTAGGAGGCGGATTGGGAATCGACTATGAGAACCCAGACGGCAATCCAATTCCAAACTTCAAGAAATATTTTGAGATCTACGCAAAATGTTTGAAACTACGTGACGGACAGAAGCTACATTGTGAGCCAGGAAGAAGTGTTGTGGCACAGTGCGGAAGCCTTATCACAAAGGTCACATACGTGAAGAAAGGAAAGGAAAAGCAGTTTGCCATTGTAGACGCGGGAATGACCGACTTGATCCGTCCAGCTCTATATCAGGCATACCACAAGATTGAGAACATCACATCATCAAAGCCAGCTGAGAAGTATGATGTAGTTGGTCCGATCTGTGAATCGAGCGACGTCTTCCAGAAAGACTGCTCTATCGCAGCGGCAGAGAGAGGCGATTTGTTGGCACTCCGTTCAGCAGGAGCATACGGAGAGATCATGGCAAGCCGCTACAATCTACGTGAGTTGCCTAAAGGCTACTTGTCTACTGAGATCTAAAACGATCGCGAATAAGCAAAACTAAAAGCCAAATAGATCAAGGAGTGTCAAAATCGAATGATTTTGACACTCCTTTTTTAATTCATAATGCATAATTCGTAATGCGTAATTGTGGAGGAAATACTTGACATATCACATCCATAGAGGTTCTGTTTCCCAATTTTTAGGGAACCCCATAGCTCTGATATCTATCATAGGGAAATTTAAAAACAACCTTAGCAGACGTTCTTTCATTTTATTATGTGGGGAGACGATATCAACAAACCACTTAATTATACATAAATTATAATATATTCGCTTTGGAGAAATCTTAGAAGCAATCCATTTCCCTTTTATTTTCTTTGGTATCATCGGACATATAGCATTTTCCTTATTCCACACACGTGAATGATGGCAACATGAATTACGAGTAAGCGTAACAATTGTCATCCAAGATGTAAAAACTGGTACTGGCAGTCCAAAGCGAGATGCTATTTTTTTGCGAAGCACGTTATCTGCAAGGTTTTCAAAAATACGAGTCACAACACCAAGTGGAAGGATTTCAACAAGAATCCAAGCCGGAGGATATGGATTTGAATACTTTGATTTAAAATGAAGGATAAATTCTTCTTTGGAATTTTTTAACTCTTTGTCGATGAGATCCATGGTTCGAGAAAATTTATCTTCACTAACAAAAAAAGAAGGATCTGTCATCCAAAAAATATTCCCTGTATATTCTGATACAACATTAGACAATGTACTTCGAAACCGTATCTCTATCTTTTCAATTTCATAAAAGATCAAAAATCTTAACTTTTTATCAAAGCGATATAAGTTTACTGCATTCTGAAACTTACTTCCAGATTTGAAAGAATGAATTTCTTTGGGAAATCTTAACAAAGGATATAAATAACCGCTTAAACGATAATACCCTACTCTGTCAATATACCTTTGTGCAAAATCAACATCTTCTATAACAAGACCTCTATCCAATAAAAGAGATACAATGTCGGATGTGCATGAGAAATGTTTTTTGTACCGTACACTCATAATATTATAAAAATAAAACGACCCCCGATTTGAGCATCTTCGAGAGGCTTGGGGGTTCTAGTACTGCAAAAGTATGAACTTATTTTCAAACAGACAACTTTTTAGACAAAAAAATTATCACAGCCCGATATTTTCACTCGCACATACCCAATCTATCATCCATTCTTTAGGACTAAATATTTTCAAATTTTATCAGCGATTCATTATCTTTGTATAAAACATAAACGTTACAAAACGGGATTCAACTTTACCACAGACAAAGTATATGGACATTCGCGAACGTGTACAAAATGCCACAAACATCACTGAATTCCAAAGGAAAGTATATCTAGAGCTTCTCTCTATTCCTTGTGGAAAGACAATATCATACAAAGAACTCGGCAAAAGAATCGGATGCAATTGTCCACAAGCAATCGGACAAGCCCTCAAACGCAATCCTTTTGCCCCTGATGTCCCATGCCACAGAGTAATTGCCAGCGATGGATCAATAGGTGGATTTTTCGGTCATAGAACCGGTGAAATGATCAAAAGGAAGGCGAAGATGCTGGAAGAAGAGCAAAGAAAACTTGAGTTATAGAGAAATAATTATAATTTTGCCATAAAATAAAATTAGCCATGTCAAAAGAAGAAAAAGACATCTCATACTTCGTGACTTTCTGCATTGAACAATACAAGGCAGGGAAAGGTATGGACGGAGCAAAAGTCGCATCTCTTTTTTATGAAAATGGCGTAATAAAATATTTGAGCGATAACTACAACGTATTACATACACAAAGTAGTCAATGGCTTGTGGAGGAAATAGATCATTACCTTAAAACAAACTGTGCGTCATGAACATAAAACTATATCACGGAAGTCTTGAGATAGTTGAATTTCCCAAGATACTGAAACCGAACAGGACTCTCGACTATGGCAAAGGGTTTTATACGACTACAGATTTCAACCAAGCTAAAGATTGGGTTATTCGCCACAAAAATGATAAAAGCAAGCCATCGTATGGATATGTCAACGTATATTCCATAGACATTGACAAAATCAAAAATGCCAACACATTATGGTTTGACGAGCCATCTGAAAAATGGGTTGATTTTGTATATGCGAACCGTAATGATATGTCATTTGAACATAACTATGATTATGTCTATGGTCCAGTAGCAAATGATAAAGTTTACGCCGCTTTTACTCTTTTTGAAAGTGGGCTACTGAACAAACAGGATTGATCCGCGAACTCAAAACATATACATTAGTCGATCAACTACTTTTCCATACGGCAAATGCATTGAAAGAGCTAACATTTGTTGAATCTATAAAAATCTCATTACAATGAACCTTGAGATAAACAACAAGAATTTGTATCTGCTTCTTCCTGGCAAAGTGTCTGCTGTATCTGCAATCTATGCAGAGCAGAACCACTGCTCCATTCTGGAGGCGATGCGCAAATTCTATGCTTCAAGTGTTTATCAAAAACTCCAAGTGGAAGAGACCAAATTTTGGCAACTTGGTGCCGTTGCTCTGTATGAGATCTGGCAATCTGAATAAAAAGATAAAATCTGTTTTGAAAACAACATTTTTTGAAATGGCACATCTACGTCATCTTCAATCGAAATCTCTTTTGAGATTCTCAAACTAATATTGAAAATACAGCACAAAAAAATCATCCAATTATCATCATACTGTTTGATTTCAAAAAAATAATTTTGTAAGTTTGTCACATCTATCAACCAGCGGTACGCCTCATGGCGGAAGGTTGGAAATGGATGCATTACATAAAAAGGCGTACCTTTACGCTTTGGTTTTGACGGTCTATGAACTTCGCAACTTCAAAACTGTTAGTCAAAAACAAAGCAACGGGAACGCCCCAAAGAGGTGTATTGTGCGCCATCGTTGGCTCTTGGCATTATGCATGCCCAGTGTCAGTGTTGGTTCGTCATACACAGTGTGGGGCTTTCAGCGTTGCTCGTTTCGACTAGCAGGGCAATGCGAAGGCCTATAGACCGTGGAACGAGTGACAAGGACTAGCTCCACGCTTTTTTTGTGTAATAGTGTTTAACCTTTTGTACTAATACACAAAATTTATGACAAATTGTATTTATGAAAACAATCGATTTTAACAAACCTATTAGAATTCCTCAAAAGGAAGTAATAGATCAAAAATGCAGTCTGCAACTTTTGTTAAACAAAATCTTCAAATGTGACATTGTCTGCGAAAAAACGTTTCCATGGATGAGAACACCTTCAAAAATGGACGATTTATACAATCGTATTTTTAACGCATTGTATCAATACAGACATTCAGATCAAAAATTCGCAAGATTAAATTATGAGCTAAGATGTGATTTTGTATCAGAAAGTCATAAGACAATAGTCGAGTATGATGAGCGTCAGCATTTTTCTGCAGCTCGAGCTATTGCACTAAACGCTTACAAAGAAATCTCTTTAGATTACGATAGAGACCTATGGATAAGAGCTTGTGAAGAAGTCGATGCTCATGACAATGCTCCTGCATATCGTGACGAAGGACGTGCATTTTTTGACAGCACAAGAGATATACAAGCTTACAGAAACGGGTTCAAGCTAGTCAGAATAATGCACGGTCAAATTGACTTCACTAAAGAAGATGCTTATGAAAAGCTATTGAACATTCTCAGTATTAATTAACAAAATACAATTTATATGAAGATAGGACTTTGGTTACAAGATCACCGAAATGACACAGAAAAGAGATTCAACGAGGTGATGAACATCGTAAAAAAATCAGATGTGGATTTAATTGTACTTCCAGAAGATGCATATATACCGTTCAATCACCTATTAGAGGAGGAGGAAGACTATGTATTTACAACATTAGGCAAATGGTTTTCTGAAGCAGACAAACTGGCAAAAAAAATCGGTAAGCCTATGATGCTATCTGCAAGACAAGATATTTATTTTGAAAATACGAAAGATCTGCGTCCATTTATATTTTCTTATTATACAAATCCACAAGCGACAGAGAATGAAACAATCAATCGCGTGTATTTTAAGAATACAATGACAGGCTATTCTCCTCTTGAATTTGAAGACTATGAAAACTCTATTCTTGAGCAATGGAATCAATATGCTCCAATTTTTTTGAAAGGCAAAAAAATAGGCATGACAATATGTTATGATTGCACATATCCAATTTTCAGTGCGTTGTATGGAGTTCAAAATGTGGACATCATTATTAACATGACAGGTGGCAATGTAGACTACCATAAGTGGTATCGCTATAATCAAGTTAGAGCTATAGAGAATGAATGCTTCTCTTTGGTTACAATGGGATATTATGAAGATGATTCCATAAATTCCTATGTTTTTGGATTTGATCCTGACGGAATCAATATGTCCTTTACAAATCTAATGCATTCATCAATAAATGAATGTAATAAGGTAGATTCTATTTATGTTTATGATACAGAGAATTACAAGGAGAGAGAAGGAATAACACAAAGCGAACCAACTGAAAACAAGTATCAAGATTTGATTGTAGAGGCAGGGAATGTATCAAAGCTAATTGACAAAGCAAAACAATTAAGGGAAGACTACTTATATGTGTTAAAAAAAGGAGATGATAATATTATTTTTGTCATTTGTGATGAAGAAGAGGTTCAGGTTCCAGAACTTGTAGCTGCCATGTTATATGATCAAATTCTAAATGACATTGAAAATAAAAAGTACATTATTGTCAATCGACGAAACAATCTTGAGTTTGACTTTTTGGAAAACCAATTGGATCCTTTACTAAGAGTACGTTCGATGGAAAACTTCTGTGCTGTGATTTTAGAATCACCCATCGCAAACAGAGTATATCAGTGCAGTAAGAATAAAAAATCACAGGTTCTAAAAGAAGTGAAAGGCAAATTTGGCATAGATTTGTCTCGTACAACAGGTCCAGAAGCAATATGGAGCAAATCAAAAAACAGTGTAAATGTAGTCAGAAAAGATACTTACAATACACTTATTGATATCTGTTGTGAATGGGCATCACAGACAACTAGTGAGGAAGAATAAAAGTCCATTAGACTTCATCAATCAGAGATAAGCAAAGCCGTTTTAGAATCAAAGCTAATGAGTGAATTCTAAAACGGCTTGTATTTTATTGAAGATTGATGACATTTGAATCATAGACAGCAAAAAAAATCAAAAGTCACCACGCTTTTTGGCATAACTTGAAGATAATTTTGCAGGTGTAAACAAAAAGTCAAACTAAATAAAGCAAATATGAAAGAAACAAAGAACCAGTCATCGTATGAGGAAGTAGCACTTGGAAATTTAAGATTCCTACAAGCGGCTTCTTTGGTGGTTGCAGGTATGTCGTTGATCTGTACAATATTATTTCTATTTCAATACAAAGATGCATACACTAGAGAATATGCGGATTCATCACTTTCAATGGCTGGTGGCTGCATTATATTTGGATTAGTATTCACTTGTTTTTCTCTTCTTATTCCTTCCTTAAGGATGGTCGTTAAATATGTAAAAGGACAAGAAGAGAAATAAGTCTGTTTTTGGGAAACATTGACAAAGAAAAAACGTAAGAAAAGCCATATGGTTTTCTTACGTTTTGTTTTATGCGTTGAGCTGTTTTCAATGTCATTTATGACATATTTTCCAGCACCACCAACAAAAATTTCATGTCCTCTATTGATACTCCTCTATAAACAATCTCATAACCATTGAAAGTGCCAACCGACTTCATAAATGATTTGTCGCATATACACAATTTTATCGTAACGAACATTACCGTAACAGCGGTTACGATAGTACAATTTCACACATTTTCCTAACCTCTTTTTTGAGAAATTTACACATTTTGGCAACCTATTTCGTGCAATCTTACACATTTTCCTAACCTCTTTTTGAGAAATTTACACATTTTAGCAACCTATTTCGTGCGATTTTACACATTTTCCTAACCTCTTTTTTATTTCACTCCCAATAAACCACCACAATGCATCTTTTGTAGAAATGTAATTAAATGATGAAAAAGTGATAAATAAAGCATCCACGTCAAATAAAATATTTATGTTTTAATCATGATAAAGAAATTTTTCTACATTTGCACATAAATGAAACGGGCACATTGCATTGTATGTTTTTTGACGGCTCTCGTTGCCGTTTGGCTGACAGCATTAACTAACTGGCAGGAACAGGACACGTGTGACAAGCTTAGCATCCAACAAAACATAGAGTCCGTTTTCCAAAATCCAAACCATCAAATTCATCACGAGGCGACACTGACAGATGCCGCACAAATCTATCGAATTTGCAGTTCTCGGCCTCAACGCAACATCCAGACTCAAGATTCAAGATGCCACAGAATGGATTTTCCATCCTATGGCTCCACACGTCGACATATCACTAACCTTCTTTATTCCTACCACGATAGCAGATGGAGTCTCAAATCACACCCTATCTGTCTTTCTTTCTCATGCGATTACTATGTGTTCGCATTGAGACACATCATTCGTTAGCTCTGTTGCCTCTGCCGTTTTCGGCACACTAAACAAATCAACATATTATTAATCAAAACTCGGCAACTATGCCCAATATTAAAAGTTTGGAGATGGCTGTTGCTGTCTCGGCATACCAAACGTCGACTACCAAAATATTTAAAACATGGCAACTCTAACAATAGCGATAATTATCGTATTCTGTATTGGCTATTTTTTCATAGCCGTCGAAAGTGTCACTAAAATCAACAAAGCTGCCATCGCTCTATTGATGCTTGTGGCGACATGGACTTTGTTTATGATGAACCCTGCCAACTACTTGCCAAACGCAGTGGACGGGCAGACAGCGTCCGTGGTCAGTGAGGTGATAGAACGTCATCTGGGAGCGACCTCGACAACCTTATTCTTCTTGATGGGAGCGATGACCATCGTCGAACTTGTCGATCAGAATGGCGGATTCAATTTTGTCCGCGACGCGATGCAAACACGGAGCAAACGTGCTCTGTTGTGGCGTATCGCCTTCATGACGTTTTTCCTTTCCGCCATATTGGACAATCTGACCACATCTATCGTGATGATCATGATTCTTAGGAAATTGGTCGACAATCATAAAGACCGTATCATCTATGCTTCTCTGGTAATCATCGCAGCCAACAGTGGAGGTGCATTCTCACCTATCGGAGACGTCACTACCATAATGTTGTGGAACAAAGGTGTGATCACAGCATCTGGAGTCATCAGTGAGCTGATTTTGCCTTCGATTGTCTCCATGGTTATTCCTGCTTACATTATGTCTTTATCGCTGAAAGGTCAGCTTTCATCCGAATCCGACCTGACACAGGTGAGTGAAGAGAACGGTCTGTCTGCCACACAACGCAAGAGCATCTTCTTCCTTGGTGTAGGAGGCCTCATCTTCGTGCCAATCTTCAAAAGCATCACTCATCTGCCTCCTTTCGTAGGCATATTATTGGTATTGAGCGTACTTTGGACAGTCACGGAAATCTTTTACGCTCATACGAAAACGACAGAGGAAAACAATTCGATGCAGAAACGTGTGGCACAAATACTCACTCGCATCGACATGTCAACGATTCTTTTCTTCCTCGGTATTCTGATGGCAGTGGCCTGTCTGGAGACAATCGGTGTACTAACAATGCTAGGTGAAGGATTGAATTCCGTCTTCGACAGCAACAATTATCTGATCACCGGAATAATCGGAGTGCTTTCTTCCATAGTCGACAATGTGCCATTGGTAGCAGGTTGTATGGGAATGTATCCAGTGGCTCCAACAGGTGATATGGCAGTCGACGGAATTTTCTGGCAGCTTTTGGCATACTGCGCAGGTGTCGGTGGATCAATGCTAATCATCGGTTCCGCAGCAGGAGTTGTGGTGATGGGATTGGAGAAAATCACATTCGGATGGTATCTGAAACACATTTCGTGGATTGTTCTGCTTGGTTATCTCGCAGGAATGTTGTGCTACTGGGTAGAAAAGACATTCATATTCTGATATAGGTCAATCTATTAAATTAAGAGGCTGGATTCTGTATGGGAATCCAGCCTTTCTATCAAAATAAAGTTAAAACATGACTGTTTTTAACATATCTCTGATCCGTTAATTTTCAATTTGAATTTCAGATTCAAGTATGAAGCGGCTTTCTGACACAGTTTCATACGGCTCAAAAATATCTCAAAATATTCAAGTACAGGACTTATTTCCGTGTCAAGAGTAAGCGAAAGGATTAACGATGTACGGTCATCCGACACACAGATATGATTCTCCGTCACAGCATAATTCACTCTGTCATGAATGTCGAATGAACTTTTGTCTATGTTTCTCACACGTGATCGACGGACATCACTTTTATCCGCAATTATAATGGCGGCCGCCACATCACTTACCGGGAAAGCTGTGCTTTCATCATGATTGCCAATAGCCGCTATAACCTTCGCGATATCTTCGTAATGCATCCCCAGTTTGTCAAGTATACGGAATGCCATTATAGCACCCGACTGTGCATGGTCTATTCTGTTGATGACATTTCCGATATCATGCATATAACCTGCAATACGAGCCAGCTCCACATCATTTGGATCATAACCAAGTTGCTCAAGCATATCTCCTGCACTTTTTGACACACGCATCACATGAGCAAAACTATGCTCTGTAAATCCCATACGCTCAAGTGAGAGATCAGCGCGTTTGATATATGTCTTGATTTCTTCGTTTTCCCGTATTTCCTTAAATGTTATTGTCTGCCTCATAAATCGTAAATATTTTGCGACACGAAAATAATGTATTATTGTCAAATCGCTATTTCAGAAATGTTAAAATCCGTCTTTCCTATAATCAAGACGACTGATATCATACCCCCATCTGAGTCTTGGCGATCTTCTCTATATTCAAACTTCTTGCAGACGCGTCGAAAATTCTACGGTAGACACCGTTCTTGGCATAACACTCTTCATGAGTGCCGTGTTCCATCACCCTACCCTTTTCCAACGAATATATCATCTCAGAATCGATAATCTGCGACAGGCTATGCGAGATGATGATGACAGTGCGGTTCTGTTTGATGGCGTCAATACTGTTTTTGATCTGCTCAGTAGCGATAGCGTCAAGGCTGGCAGTCGGCTCATCAAGGAATATGATCGGAGGGTTCTTAATGAACATTCTGGCAATCGCCACTCGTTGCTGTTGTCCGCCCGACAATTCCGTCGCCTTGCTTTTGAATCCATTAGGCAAAGCCACCACCTGATCGTAAAGAAACGCTTTTTTAGCTGCCTCCATCACCTCTTCATCCGTAGCGTCGACATTACCATATCGGATATTCTCTTCGATAGTACCGTCGAAAATATGATTCTTCTGAAGCACAAGTCCGATATTGTCTCGGAGATACTGTGTGTCCCAATCTTTTAGGCTCACACCATCAAGAAGCACGTCTCCGCAATCCTGCTCATAGAATTTATCCAGAAGATTGATTATTGTACTTTTTCCAGCTCCAGATAGTCCGACCAAAGCGGTGATCTTGCCACTTTCAATCTTCATATTGATATCGTGAAGAGCCTTTGTCCCATTAGGATAAGTGAAGTCGACGTGACGCAATTCAAATTCACCCCTGATCTTTTCCGGACGATGTTTGCCACTCTTCTCCGTCTCCTCTGTACCAGCGTCGAGAATCTCAAAGAATCCGTTTGCATAAATCAAAGCATCATTGAAATCATCATAGATTCTATGAAGCTGACGTGTGGGCGAAGTCACATTGCCAAACAACATGATGTGATACATGATCGCACCGATGGTCATATCTCCGTTGAGCACAAGAAAAGCGGTCAGGATAATGATCAAAACCACACCGATCTGCTCGACAAACGTCTTTACTCCTTCAAAGAAGAAACTTGTCTGACGTGTCTTCAGCTGATTTTCTGTGATATTTTTCTGAAGTTCAAGCTGTTTCTTTCCTTCTATCTGTTCACGGTTAAATGATTTGATGACGGTGATGCTTTCAAGAATAGTCATGATACCATGGCTCTTAGCCTCACGGAAATCTTTATGCTGCGTACGCCATCCCTTCAGTTTGCGTGCCTGCAAATACGTGATATAAAAATAGATAGGCACTATAACAAGGGCGACGGTGCCGACATAGACATTCTGTTTGAACATCAGCACCAACGCAAGGATAGCGCTGCAAAAAAGAGGCAGGATGTCGATGAAGAAGTTCTGGACAATACGAGTCAGACTCTCCACTCCCCTGTCTATACGTGTCTGCAGTTTACCAGGCTCATTGCCAGACTTTGTGAAGAAGGCAAGACGGTATGTAAGGACTCTTTCTATCACCTCCTGTGCCAAATCCTGAGAGATACAGATCTTCAGTTTCTGTCCGAAGAATTTTTGTCCGAACTGCACAAGGATAATCATCAGTTCCTTGCCAAGCAAAACAGATGAGATCAAAATAAGGATATCAAGGCCTTCTGTCAAACCTTTTCCAGCAGTGACAAGAGCATTGATGGAATCGACAGTATAGTTTAGGACAATCGCGTTGACCTGGGCCATAAAAGAGCCGATCAAAGTCAGCATCAACGTCGCAAAAACAAGCCACTTATACGGCTTGACATAAACCGAAATCCTTTTGAATATTTCTATAACAGACATTTAATAGTGTTTAATTTAATACATTAGGTTTAATTTGATTCTTAAAAAAGAAAATACAATTTATCTAGGACTCTTAACCATCACAATAAAAAGATAGCATACAAAAAAACAAATACAGCAATCGCAAATAAAATGTATGAAAGGATGCTTGTTTTCTCCTTTTCATAGCCATCTTTTATATATGTATTCTTTCGGATACGGTTGTCCTGATAATTAGTTTCATATTTTTCTTCCGACGCTGCTTTTAGCGAATCCAAAACCACTATTTTTTCATAACTTGATTGTTCCGACTGTGCATTCTCTATATAATCAGTAGGTTCATCATCTTCTGACTCTTCGTCATCCGGCAAGACAAAATTCAAATCTGCTCTGATTTTCGACACAGGTCTGATTGGGAACAAACATGAACGATGGCAAGAATACAAATCGTATACAGGATCACAATCCTCGTCTTTATCTACGTAAAAATATAAGGCATCATAAATATCATCAGAAGAATCCAATTCGGAAGTCCACCAACTACAGCTGAACTCACAACCGTCATATTCTTCTAAAACATACCTGCAGAAATGAAGTTCATTGCCATTGGGTCCGACAAAAACAATAGACTCTCCCTTGAGTTTTAACTCACAAAACTTTATGAGTTCTCTCCAATCAGTAAATGATGGCATTTTCCAACCGTTTCCCCACAAAGATGTAGCAGCGTCATCTTCTGGATCAAGGACTTGTTTATTATCACGCCCACAATATTTGACAAAATCATTATTTGAAACATACTTGTGATCGTCATCAGACCATTCAGTTTCAGGATCTCTAGGCACAGTCTCACCCCACATGAAGAGGTCTCCAAACTCACCAACTCCATGCGCACCAATATCATAAGATGCCCAAAGTGTACCAGAAGGCAGTCCTAGATCAACATATTCGTAACCGTTTATTTTGTCGTATTCAGAATTCATTCCTTTTCAAAATCAAAATGGAATTGTGATCATCATTTCACAAAGATTCTTCTGACATTGCATCCTAGCAGATTACCGAAAATGCTTAACAGGTATGTGACAAGCAATGCTGTTTCAAATTTTCCACCATGGAACAGATACAAAGCATAATAAAAACTGTCTGCTATACTATGGTAGAATCCACACAAAATGAATAAAGGCACACCGAACAAAATACCTAGAGGAGTGTTCTTCTTATACATGAACACAGCCATCTCCATGATGAATCCACAGAAAATTGCTTTTATTATCGCTTCCAAAGCAGTGGCATTCAATCTGTTGTTTATTATAGACTGCAGATTGGAAATGACTCCATCACCGGCAACAACAGACAACATCAAAGCGACAATTGTAGTGCCGACAACATTAAACAACAAAATCCATCCAAGGACAGGATAATAGATGTCATCAGACTTGTTGAGTGAGACGGAACCTGCCTTACCAGTGTATAGATGCAATCCGATATAGCACACACCAAGGAGACCGAATGCGAACATACACGCACCTACAATACCACTTACTGTCAGATAGATATAACCTGCGACTGCGATAAAAATACCAGCTAGAATAGAGCTTTTGAAAACTTTCTGCATATCCTCTACTTTTTCAAATTGGAAAAATGAATAATTATAATTTTAATGTGGGGCAAAATTACAAATATTTTTTCTCTCAAACAAACTAACGTATAAATACACAAAACAGTTACACAATCTATTCATAAAACAAAAAGAGGTTGGATTTCTCCAACCTCTCTATATAACTGTCTGTAACGACATCGATTAGAACCAACGAGTGTAGCAGAAGTCCATCTTGTGAGCAAGCAAGCTGCTCTTAGGGAACATACGGAATGCGTACTTGTAAGTATCAGCCTCCTCGATAACGATGTTAGCCTTGTAGAACAATCTTGTGCCCTCCTGCTTGTACATCTCCATCTCTACTACCTTGTAGATCTTATCGTGACCCTTCTCATTCTTGTTTGAGATAACGATATCAACGCCGATTCCATTGTCACCAAGACCATTAACGTTAAGAACAACCTCAAACTGGTTCTTGTCACCAACCTCAGGGTTAGTCAACAACTTCTCAGGAATCTCAGCCTGCTCGATTGAAATATTATCCCAACCTGCAGCGATCTTCTCCTTCCAAGCAGCGATTTCCTTAGCCTTAGCGTAACCATTAGCAGAAACCTCGTCGTATGCCTTCTGTAGCTTGTTGTAGAAACGATCTACATAGTCATCCAACTGACGCTTCATTGTATAGTTAGGAGTGATCTGCATGAATGAGTTCTTGATTGTCTGTACCCACTCAGGAGAGTAACCCTTTGAGTTAGTAGCGTAGTACTTAGGGATAATCTCTTTCTCAAGTAGGTTATAGATAGTAGCAGCATCAAGCTGATCCTGGTATGGCTGATAATCGTAAGTTCTGTGCTCAGTCAATGCCCAACCTGCACCCTCACGGTAGCCTTCATACCACCAACCATCCTTAACGGAGAAGTTGATTGTACCGTTCATCAAAGCCTTCTCACCAGATGTACCAGATGCCTCAAGTGGACGAGTTGGTGTGTTCAACCAAATATCAACACCTGAGATAAGCTTCTTAGCAAGAGCCATATCATAGTTCTCCAAGAAGATAACCTTACCCTGGAACTCAGGCATACGAGAGATCTCGATGATTCTCTTGATCAAGCCCTGACCACCACCGTCAGCTGGGTGAGCCTTACCAGTGAAGAAGAACTGAACTGGAGCCTTGTCGTTGTTTACGATCTGAGACAAACGCTTCAAATCAGAGAACAACAAGTGAGCACGCTTATATGTAGCGAAACGACGACCGAATCCGATTGTCAACGCATTTGGATTGATCTTCTCAGTGATTGCCAACACCTGTGTTGGATCTCCCTGATTCTTCAACCATGTAGCCTTATACTGAACCTTGATGAAATCGATCAAACGGTTCTTCAAAGCCAACTTAGTCTCCCAGATCTTAGCATCGTCAACCTTATTGATTGGTGCCCATGTAGATTCCTTAGACTGTTTTGCGATATAATCAGCTCCGAATGTAGACTCAAACAAAGCCTTCCAAGAGCGGTCTGCCCATGTTGGCATGTGAACACCGTTTGTAACGTATCCTACATGCAACTCCTCTGGCAAGTAAC
>JAEEGL012291002.1_pt1 | contig 47310 bp, 45 predicted proteins | sample 9134231 | NCBI WGS metagenome assembly JAEEGL01 (sample SAMN16246548, study PRJNA631951) | gut metagenome | biome: gut microbiome; feature: rumen; material: fiber-attached | host: Bos | place: Iran: Karaj | collected 2018-10
AGACTTACCCCCACAGCTTCCGCCGGAGAAAACCCAAAAATAAGCATAACCGGCACGATAAGCCAACCGCACCCAACGCCCCAATAACCGCCGGCAAACATACCCACAAAACCAATTAAAGGCAAAATAAAATAAAGATACCAAGCAATAGTCATTTTCTCTTTTTTTCTAAAAAAACCTCTCTTATATTTTAGAATATATAGAGAGGTTTTACAAAAATTTTACTTCTGAAAGTTTTTATGATAAGGTACGCTCTAATAAAATTTCTTTTTCAAAAGTAATATGCTTGCCAACTTTGCAAGTTTTTAAAACATTTATGAAAGTTGCCTCTTTTTCCGTTGGGAAATTTGCCGGAATTTTGACAATAGTTGTCATTTTTTTAATTAAACCTTTATCATCAAAAACAGGTTCCGCTCTAAAGGAAAAATCTTCCTTTTTCATATTATTTTTTTCTACAAAAGACATAGCAAAAACTGCCTGACAGGCAAGAAAAGAAGCCATAAACATTTCAAAAGGATTGGGTGCGCTACTTTCCCCGCCAAAATCAATGGGCATATCGGTATAAACTTTATAATTGTTTATCCTTACTTCTACTTTTTTCTTTCCTGTATAATTTGCTTCTAACATAAATACCTCCCTTTTCTTTTATTTTATCAAAATATTTTTTTACCGGAGGAGAGGGCATCCCCTTTTTGTAGTTTTCGGTTTTGCCCTCTCAAATGAAGCTTACCGGCAGGATTTTACCTGCACACAAAAGTATTTTATTTATAATACTTTATAATTAGTAAAACTAATTATTTTATAGTATAAACAAAAAATACAATATTTGTCAATAGTTTTTTAAAATAAATTATTTTACGGAAGCTACTCTTTGATAACCCTTTGCCTTAATTATCTTTGCTTTGAAAATTTGGCCTGCTTTAACAGGTTTATCAAACAACACTTGGCCGTCTATATCAGGGGCGTCGCGGTAGGTGCGGCCTGTGTCAGAAGTATCGCTGATAACTTCCACAACAGAGCCGACAAGTTTTTTATTTATCTTATCAACCACGCGGCTTTGCACTTTGTTTAATTCAATTGCGCGTTCCTTTTTAATTTTGGCGGGTATCTGCTTTTTCATATCATAGGCAGCGGTGCCGGGCTCTCTAAAGAACTCAAACACGCCGACATTATCAAATTCATATTCCTTAACAAAGTTTAAAAGTTCTTTAAAATCTGTTTCCGTTTCCCCTGGGAAGCCAACAATAAAGTTTGTTCTTATCGCAATATTCGGCACGCGCTCTTTTAGCATATTTAGCGTTTCTTTTATTTTTTCAGGCCCGCAATGGCGGTTCATTCTTTTAAGAATATCAGCCGAAATATGTTGCAAAGGTATATCAAGATAAGAAAATATTTTTTCTTCACTTGCCATTAAACCCGCAAGTTCTTTTGAAACGCGGTGCGGGTAAGCATACATTATTCTAAGACGGCAAACCTCTTTTAGTTTGACAAGTTTTTTAAGTAATTTAACAAGTTCGGGCTTGCCGTATAAATCTTGCCCGTAGGAAGTTGTATCTTGCGCAATAAGGGAAATTTCCTTTGCGCCGTTTTTAGCTAAAAGTTTTGCTTCTGCTACAACTTCTTCAATCGTTTTAGAGCGGTAATTACCGCGGATAAAGGGGATTGCGCAATAAGCACAGCGGTTATTGCAACCATCTGCCACTTTTAAATAAGCACTATGCCCAGCCGTCAGAGAAAGTTTATATTCAGGCATAAAAAGTTCTTTCTGTATCGGGCTATAAAGAAAACCTGTTTTATTTATAATTTTTTCAATAGCATCTTGTTTTGAAATGGAAAAAAACAAATCTGCCTCTTTAAATTCTTCAACTAAATCTTGTTTTAATCTATCAACCGCGCAACCGGTCACGGCAACTTTTTTAATAATGCCTTTCTTCTTTAATTTAAGGGCGTATTTTATATTTTCTTTTGCTTCTTTTATCGCAGAAGAAAGAAAACCGCAAGTATTAATGATAATAATATCGGCCTCGTTCTCGTCAAAAACCATCTTATGGCCTTTTGCTATAAGACGGGCGGAAAAATTTTCGCTATCGGTTAAATTTTTGGGGCAACCCAAACTTATCAAGTAGAAATTCATATATATATTATATAATATACAAAGAGAGGTGTGTTTATGAAAAACTTTGAGAAAACACTTTTAAAAACAGCTAAAAATATTGATAAAGCCCTAAAAAAACAAATTTCTTTAATTAAAAATACCCCCCAAATTATCGTTGACGCAATGAGTTATTCCTTAATGGCCGGCGGAAAGAGAGTTCGCCCTGTCTTGCTCACTTGGACGGCTGAGGCCTTTGGTCTTGCCCCAAAAGATGTTGAAGCGGCCGCCTGCGCCGTTGAAATGTTGCACACCTATTCTTTAATTCACGACGATTTACCTTCTATGGATAATGATTCTTTGCGCCGCGGTAAACCGACAAACCATATTATCTTTGGCGAAGATACTGCACTACTTGCAGGCGATGCTCTTTTAACTTATGCTTTTGAAACTTTAGCCAGAAACGCACAAGTTAAAAAAGTGGGTTTTGAAAGAACTTTAAAAGCCGTTAGCAGTCTTGCCCATTACGGCGGGGTCAGCGGTATGATTGGTGGGCAAGTTGCCGATGTTTTTGCCGAAGGTATTTTGGAAGGCAAAAGCAAAAGGGCAAGCGTTCTTGCCAAAACAAAATATTTTAAAGGGCATTTAGCCGGTTATTATCTTTTGCCTAAAAACGCAAAAGAAGTTTCCGCTTCTGCACTACTCAAATATATTCACACAAACAAAACAGGCGCTTTAATTAAAACCGCTGTTGAAATGGGAGCAATACTTGCAGGAGCAAAAGATAAAGATTTAAAAAATATTCAAACTTACGCCGAAGCAATCGGTTTTGCCTTCCAAGTGGCAGATGATATTTTAGATGCTACAAAAACGCAAAAACAACTTGGCAAAAGTAATAGCGATTTAACAAATAAAAAATTAACCTTTGTTACCTTATACGGACTAGAAGAAGCAAAACTCGCCGCCCAAAAAGCAACAAAACAGGCAATTTCCGCTTTAGATAAAATCAAATCAAACAAACTTAAACCCTTATATGATATGGCTTATTTTATTATTGAGAGGACTTATTAATGGAACTTTTAGAAACAATTAATTCCCCCAAAGATTTAAGAAAATTAAAAAAAGAACAACTGCCCGAACTTTGCCAGGAAATCAGAAATTATATCATTGAAACTATCAGCCACACCGGCGGGCATTTGGCCTCAAGTTTAGGCGCAGTTGATTTTATTGTTGCCTTGCATTATGTTTTTAACACACCTGAAGATAAACTTGTTTTTGATACCGGCCACCAAACTTATGCCCACAAAATTTTAACAGGCAGAAAAGAAGCTTTTAAAACTATCCGCAAGCAAAAAGGATTAAGTGGCTTTTTGAAAATTTACGAATCAGAATATGACACTTTTGGTGCGGGGCATGCTTCAACGGCACTTTCGGCTGCACTAGGTATGGCTTGTGCGCGCGACCAAAAGAAAGAAAAAAACAAAGTTGTTGCTGTCGTTGCAGACGGCTCCATGACAGGCGGTATGGCCTATGAAGCTTTACAAAACGCAGGGCTTTTAAAAACAAATTTACTTGTTGTATTAAACGATAATCAGATGTTTATTTCTAAACGCGTGGGTGCGCTTGGCTCTTTTTTAACAAAACTTTTAAGCGCAAAATACGCCCAAGCCCTAGAAGATACTATTGAAAACAAAATAGGCGATAGCGATATCGGCAAAAACGTTGTTAAACTTGCCAAAAGAGCAAAATCAATTTTGTTTTCAGGTGTATTATTTGCAGAAATGGGCTTTAAATATTTTGGGCCTGTTGACGGAAATGATGTTCTTGCTTTAGTTGACACCCTTGAGCAAATTAAAGATATTAAGGGACCTGTTTTCTTGCATATTGTTACAAAAAAAGGCAAAGGTTATCCCCCTGCCGAAGCAAAACCGACCAAATACCACGGCCTTGGCATTTTTGATGCCGATACCGGCGAAGTTATCGGCAAAAGCGATAGAATAACTTACACAAAAGCCTTTTCCGATGCTTTAATGAAACTTGCAAAAGAAGATAAAACTATTACCGCAATTACCGCCGCTATGCCCGAAGGAACGGGGCTAGCTCCGTTTAGAGAAACTTACCCCGAGCGCTTTTATGATGTCGGTATTGCAGAAGAACATGCCGCTACTTTTGCAGGCGGGCTTGCAACGCAAGGGTTGAGTCCGCTAGTTGCTTTATATTCCTCTTTTTCGCAAAGATGCTATGACCAGATACAGCAAGATATTTGCCTTCAAAATCTGCCGGTAGTTTTTGCTTTTGACAGAGCTGGCGTTGTAGGCGAAGACGGGCCAACCCACCACGGCGTTTTTGATTTAAGTTTATTTAGAAATATTCCAAATCTTTATATCGCCGCCCCGGCTGATGAAAATGAACTGCAACACATGCTTAAAACTGCTTTTGAGGCAAAAGCGCCGTTTATTTTAAGATATCCGCGCGGTAGTGCCGTCGGTGTAAAAATGGACGCAGAACTTAAAAAACTTACCCTTGGCAAAGCAAAATGGCTAAGTAAAGGCAAAGATGTAAATATTCTTGCCATTGGCAATATGGTGCATCCTGCTTTAGAAGCAGCCGAACTTCTTGCCAAAAAGAATATTGATTGCGGTGTTTTAAATATGCGCTTTATAAAACCGCTTGATACAAAAGCCATAAAAGAAGCCCTTGATTTAAGCAGTAATATTATAACAATAGAAGATAATGTTCTTGCAGGCGGTTTTGGCTCTGCCATCAGCGAATTTATTTGTGATAATAATTACCAAGCCAGTTTACTTAGACTTGGTATCGGCGACACTTTTGTTGAACACGCAAAACAGGCACAATTACACGAGGAACTTGGCCTTGAGCCAAAACAAATTGCCGCTTCAATTTCAAAATTCTTAAATAAGAGGAGAAAATAAATGTTATTAAAAAATCCTATATCAACTTCTTACACAAAAGCATACGAGGATCTTGACTTTTTAAAAAGTGATGAAGCCCGTTCAATTAGACTTCAGCTTGAACTTTTAAAGCCAGAACTTGCTTTGAAAAAAGCCAATATTGATGAATGTATTGTTTGCTTTGGCAGTGCAAGAATAAGAGATAAAAAAGAATCTGCCAAGAGAGTAAAAGATTTAGAAGCTAAACTAAAAAAAGACCCTAAAAATAAAAAACTTCAAATTGCTTTAAAAGAAGCAAAAGGCCTTGCCTCTTTATCAAAATATTATGATGAAGCAAGAAAATTTGCTCATATTTGCGTTAGCGAAACAAATAAACGCTTTAGTATTGTTACCGGCGGAGGACCTGGTATTATGGAAGCAGCCAACCGCGGTGCTTACGAAGCCGGCGGCACAAGTATTGGTTTTAATATTACTTTGCCTATGGAACAAAGACCAAACAAATATATTTCTAAAGGTTTTGCTTTTTTATTTCATTATTTCGCCATCAGAAAAATGCACCTTGTTATGAGATCTAAAGCTGTTGTTGTTTTCCCCGGAGGTTATGGCACTTTTGATGAAATGTTTGAAATTTTAACTTTAGTTCAAACAGGCAAAAAGAAAAAAATTCCTGTTGTTTTAGTCGGCAGAGAATTTTGGAACGGCATTTTTAACACTCAAAAATTATTTGATTACGGCGTTATTTCCCACAATGATACTTTTGCTTTAGTTGACACAGCAGAAGAAGCCGTTGCTGTTCTTAAAAAATTCTATCACGTAAAATAGAGTTTACCTACAAAAAACCCGCTGTTCCTTTTTGGAATAGCGGGTTTTTTATATTACAAATATATACTTTAGTTTAGATACCACGCATTTTGACTAGGAATAAACTTATATTTATGGCCGTCTGTTCCGCCTATATCCTGGCAAATTTTATCCCCTGTGGAATTTTGTCCGGTGCATACAATTCTGCCTGTATATTCCGGAAATCTTGGAGAAGTCCTAAAATATCTTATAACAAAATCATCTCCGCCATTTTTCTTTTCTCTAGCAGCAACTCTAACGCCGTCACTATTTTTTATTATTTGAATATCCAAATCATCTGTATTAGGAGGAAGTTCTATTTCAAGATCTTCTCTGGTGGGAGTAGCATCTTCTCTATGAACCAAATAAAAGGCGTCTAAAGATTCTCGGGCACTTTTAAGTAAAATAACCTGTTGCATAGCGCGACTCTTTTTTACAGAGCGGTTATATTGAGGCACAGCAATAGCTGATAAAATGCCTATTATTAAAACTACTACAAGAATTTCCACTAAAGTAAAACCTTTATTTGTTTTCATTTTATTTTCTCCGTATTAAATTTTTAATTTATAGATTTTATTTATTATCTTTTAATATCTTTTTTACCAAAATTAACTTGGTCTGTCAAAGTATAAAGCAAATAAGTTTTTATAATTTCCAAGCAAAATAAAAAAGATATTATAGCAAAACTGATAAAATATTCTTCCCCATAAGTAAGATTAGGAAATAAAACATCTCTAATCATATTAAAAACTTTTGCGATAGGCAAAAAAGTGAAATCTCTATAAACAAAGATACAAAACAAACATTGAATTAAAGAAGCAAGCCAAACAATTCTTTGTCTAAGTAAAATAAGCACACTTTGCACAAAATAAATTACCGCCATGGCAACACAAAGTTTAGTTATAAAATAAGTGTAATTTAAACCGACATATTTAAGCATTAAAATATTTTTGATGCAGCCGAATAAACAAAAAATAAGAATCAAATATAACCAATTACTTATTTTAGCTAAATATGTAAAAATATTTTCTTTCATTTACTTATACTCAATTGTTTTTGTTTTTCTTTTCTGGCAAGGGCGCTGTTTATTAAAATATCCAAAACATCAGGATATTTTTTTGCACTTGCTTCCATAAGTTGGGGAAATAAACTTGTAAGGGACATACCGGGTAAAGTATTTATTTCTGAAAAATAAAATTTACCTTCTTTAGAGATAAGAAAATCTACTCTTGCTAGGCCACTACCTTGTAAAGCTTTAAAAACTTCATAACTTGCTTTACGCATTTGATCCTGCAAAGTTGCATCAAGCGGAGCAGGAATATACATATCACAACCGCCAGCAATATTATATTTTGCTTCATAATCAAAAAAGGCATTATTTGCGCTTTTAAGTTCGCCACAAAGAGAGGTATGTATTTCCCCCTGATAATCCCCCATTACAGCGCAAAAGACTTCTCTTGCTTTATCTATACCTTTTTCTATAAGCAAAGTATCATCATATTTAAAAGCTTCTTTTATGGCCTCTTCAAGTTCTTTAGGGTCTTCCACTCTGGTAACACCTATGGATGAACCAAGACTGACCGGTTTTACAAACAAAGGGTATCCAAGTTGTTTTACAGCTTCTTTTAAAAGCGTAAGTTCGTATTTATCAGTCTTTTTCAGTTTAATATAGGGAACAATAGGCACCCCATAAAAAGAAGCCATTAATTTTGAAATTTCTTTATTTATCCCCATAGCACTTGTTAAAACACCGCAACCGACATAGGCAACATCTAAAATTTCAAAAAGGCCCTGTATAGTGCCGTCTTCGCCCATAGCGCCATGTAAGACAGGAAAAAACACATCAACTTTTATCTGCTGTCCCTCTTTAGTATAAAGGTGAGCATCTTTTGAAACTATCGGAGAAACAGGTTTATCTTCCGCTCCTACTTTAACGGAGCAATCTTTTTGTAAATACCATAAACCTTGTTTATCAATAAAAATTTTTAAGACGTCATACTTCTTAGCAAGGATATCACAAACATCTTTAGCGGAGTGAACGGAAACTTCGTGTTCTGTTGATTTACCGCCGTAAATAACAGCAACTTTCATTTTAGCCATGGTAAAATCTTCCCCTGATATAGAAATTATTCTTTAAAAAGCGACCATTTTATTCTATAAAACACGCTTTTTGTTTTGCCGAGAAAATCGGAATATTCGTCATCTCTCATAGCAACTTTTCTGTGGATATGGGTTTTTACGGAGTGATCCGTAACCAAAGTATCTTCTTCTTTTTCAGATTCTTCTTTAACAGGCGAAAGTTTAACATGGTCTGTTGTATCTTGGGTCTGTGTTTGGTTGTAATCTTGAATTTCAATAGATTCTTTGGCACCAAAAATCATACTTAAATCTAAACCCGGTTGATTTGAGGTTTTTGCCCCATTATCAAGTTGAGAGGCCTCTGCAAAAGTTCCTGATTCTCCATCCTCAATATCCGGTAAAATTTCCTCAAATAAAGCATCTTTTTCGGTATTAGTAACCATAACAGGACTTGCCGCACTAAAAGTTGATTGTTCTGCTGGTTTAGCTTCTTCTTTTATTGCTTTTTCTTCCGGTTTAGTTTCATAAGAAGATTGGTCTTTTTCTTCCTTTATTTCAGAAGGTAAAGTATGGGTTTGTGATACTTCGGAATTTGTCGGTGGCTCCGTGTAAGTTTGAGAGAAAGTATCAGTCTTAGGTTCTTCCTTCTTTACAACCGGTGCAGGAGGCGGTGGCGGCGGAAGGGGCTTAGAATTTTTAACAGGTTCCTTAGCAACCTTGTTTTTCTTCTCTGCTTCTTCTTTTGCTTTTTCCTCTTTTAAGGCAGTAATATCTTGTTTCAATTTTATAATTAAATTGTCATTTTGACTGATTTGCGTTCTAAGCGTATCTAAAGCTGCATGGGCTTCTTTTCCGTCGTCAGTCAAATTCTTTATCTCGGCACGGGTCTTATCAAGTTGTTCAGCAAGAGTTTGTTTCTCTTCTTTTATTCTGGTAAGTTGCATTGTTAAAGCAGCCGCTTTTGCTCTTACCAAAGCTGTTTTGGTTGCGTTTTTCTTATAAGAAGAAATTTGTTCTTCCAAATCTTTCGCGTGGGTAGTTAAAGTATTATATTCTTCTTCAAGAGCGAATTTTTCTTCCTGGGCTTTCTTTAATTTTGCATTATCGGTTTTAAGCGATTCAATTTCCTGCACTTGTTTTGCAAAATTCTCGGAAAGATCTTGAAGTTGCTTTTCCAAAGCAGAAACTTTTGTTTCATACTCTTTGCGAATTTTAACAATACCATTTTCAAATTCAATAGTTTTAAAGTTCTCTGCTTTAGCAAGTTCTTCTTTAAGAGAAACAATTTCTTTTGCTTGCTCGGCAGATTTTTTAAGAGCTTCAATTTTCTGTTGTTGAACCTGTTTAATTTGAGCAGACAAAGCAACATTAACCGCTTTAAGTTTGGAAACTTTCTCTTCAAGTTCTGCTCTGGCAGCTTTTTCTTGTGATAATTCTTTTTGCAAGTTATCAAGAGAAGTTTTTAAAGTTTCAATTTGGTTTGCCTGTTCTTCAATTTTATTTTGCAAAGATTCTTTTTGGGCAATTAAATCATTATATTTCTTTTCAAGAGCGTTAAATTCTTCTTTTTTAGAAGAAGATTCTTCCTGTAATTGAGTAAATAAAACATTGCCTTGGGTTGCTTTTTCCTGGGCTTTTAAAAGTTGTTCTTTTAAAGCAGAAAGTTGTTGAGAAAGCATACTCTTATTTGCTGTTTCTTTTGTAGTAAAGGCCGCCTGCATACGGGCAATTTGACCTTTAAGATTTTGGACGCTTTCTTCTTCGTTTTTAAGTCTTTCCTGGGCACTTAAAAGTTTATTTTCCAAAACGGAAACTTGCTGGGCAGCTTCTTCTTTTAACGCTCTTGTTTGTTCTTCTGATTTTGCTTTAAAAGAAGCAAGCGCTTTATTTCTTTCTTCCACTTGGGCAAGTAAAGCAATTTTTTGAGTTAAAATAGTTTTTAATTCATCTTCAAGGGCATTTTTCTGAAGATCAAACATCTGTTTATCAGAGCCGTTGGAATTTAAAGCGCTATATTTTGTTTGTAAAGATTCATAGTCTTTTTTAAGCTCTTCAATTTGTTTTATATATTGATTATTTTCCTTTTGGGCATCTTCTTTAGAAGCAAGCAAAGAAGAAACCTGTTCTTCTAAAAGTTGTTTTTGTTTTTCTGCTTCAGCCAAACGGGAAGATAAATTTTGATATTCCAAATTTTTATTTCTATATTTATCTTGTTCTTCCTGTAAAGTTTTTTGCAAGGCAGAAATTTCTCTTAAATTTGCCTCTTTAAGTAAAGCTATTTCAGAAGCGGTATTTTCTTGGGGCGGATTATCCTCAAGCTCTTTAATTGCCTGTTTAAAAGAGTCTATTTGAGCTTGTAAATTTTTAATAAAACTTTCTTGTTGGCGACAAACTGCCAAAGTGCGTTTTGCCTGAGTAGCAATTTCAGCAGTTTTTTGATCTTCTTGATTATAATCATTTTCAAGAAGTTTAAGTTGTTCCTCTTTAATTAAATTGATTTCTTGTTCGTATCTGCTTTTTAAATTAAATAAAGTTTCAAGATGCTGGCCTGCTTTTGCAAGAAGAGCCGTTTTAGCCCCTTGGCTTTTAGCAAGGGCAGTTTCCAAAAATAAAATATTTTCCCTTAAAGAACCGGCAAGCCCGGCTTCATTTTTAGAAGAAAGCAAGGCCTTTTCTAGTTGATTTTGTAAAGAGGATATTTGCCCTTGGTATAAAGCTTTATCCCCCACCATTGCCTTTTGTCTAAAATCTTCAAGTTGGCTTTGCAAAGCAAGGGTTTGTGCTTCTTGTTGTTTAAATTTATCTTCGGTTTTAGCAAGATCAAAACGAAGAGCCATTATTTGACGGGTCTGCTCGGCAGAGGCCTTGAAAGATTCTAATTTTTCATGTCTTATTTTAGCAATTTCTTCTTCTAAAACCTTTTTTTCTTCTTGGGCTATATTAAGCTGTTGCTCTAAACGAGTAAATTTAAAATCGCCGTGATTAGATTGCTCTTGAAATTGATTTAACTGCATGCGCAAAGCTAAAAGTTCTTTTGTTTGCTCTGCAGATTTTCTTAAAGATTCAAGCTTTTCGTTTTTAGCACGTTTAACTTCACTATTTAAGGCAAGATTAATAGCTTTCAAGCGGGAAGTTTTCTCTCTAAGTCTTGCAATTAAATTTTGGTCTTGGCGAACAAGGCCTTCTTCGTATTGCAAGCGGGCTTTGACGATATTATCTAAACTGACTTTTAAAGTATCAATAGTATTTGAAATGTTTGAAAAGAACTCATCATTTGCTTTGATAGAAGAAACATAACTTGTAGGGGCCGGTTGCTCCTCAAAAAGTTCAGAAGGTAAAGAAGAAAAATTCTGCTCTTTTGAAGTATCTTCAATTTGGCTTTGGATATCGGCAATTTTTGTTTCAAGTTCTTTTATATTGTCATCTTTATCTTTTTGTAAATCTATATTAAAATCTTTTGTATCTTTTGTTTGGGGAACAGGATTGGCCTTTATGGCTGTTAAAGTTTTTTCCAAAGGGCTATCATTGGCGGCAATAAAAGCGTCAATATCAAACTCGTCGGTAAAAGGGAAGGCCTCCTCCAAAATTTGCTGTTGAGGTCTTGGTGAAATTGAAGTATCTTCTTTAGCCATAGCCTCTAAAAAAGCCTGGGCATCCGGTTGATAATTATTATTTTCCTGTTCCATAAAACTTTATTCTTTATCAATTAGTTCTAATTCTTTAATTAACCCTTGTAAAGTGGGCTGTAAATTGTTTATATACTCATTTTCAAAAGAAGTTACCCTCTTTTCCAAATTAGCGATAGCATTTTTTGTATCGGTAATTTGCTTTTCTTGCAAAAGGCGTATTTCTTCAATTTGATAATACATATCTTTTATTTTTTCCTGAAGAGAAAGGATATCCCTTACTTCCGGAGTAGCCCCTGAAGTAGAAAAAATACGCTTTGCATCTTTTGCGGCAGTTGTTGCAGCATTGGAAACTTCGTCAATAATATCAAATTCATCAAGAGATGAACTTGGCAAAGCCTGTCGGTATTTTGCTATAAAATAAACAAGCAAAAATAAGCAAATAACAAAACCGACTGAAGATAAAATTAATGTTGTTGGCATATACTTAATGATAGCATATTTTGATACATAATAGGAAGTTATTTTTAAGCTAAAAAAACACCCCTATAAAACTCTATTTACTCTCGGATTTCAAAAATTTTAGAAGGGCTTGTTGCGCCTTTGATTAGTTTGAAAAGTTTTGCTTCCACGCCAAGTGTTTTAGCAAGCAATTTAATAACAGCGCTATTTGCCCTGCCTTGACTAGCCGGAGCTTTAACCCAGACCTCAAAAGTATCCGGGGTTTTCTTTATGATTTGTTCTTTTTTTTCGTCCGCGTGGACTTTAACTTTTATATACATTTTTTGACTACACAATCTTTTAGAAAATATGTGCTATCTTTTGCTTTGCAAAAGTGAAAACAAAATACTCTTTATAACCGAAGCCACCACATAAAAAAGCCCGCACTCTTAAAAATGCGGGCTTTTTATTTTACAGATTTATTTGTTTTCTTCTTTAGTTTCTTCTTCCACAGACTCTTCTTCAAAAGAACCTTGTAAAAGTTGACCTAAAGTCGGGCGCGGTGCTTGTTTTAAATATTGGGCAACCACTTTTCTATTTTGCACTTGATCAAAGCGTTTAATAGAAAGATTTACAACATAGTTTGCGCCGTCAACACCGATAACAACTGCTTGCACAGTGTCGCCTTCTTTACCGGCAAAATCTCTGCCGAGTTCAAATTCGGAAATATAACCTTTGGTTTTATTCTTGCCGAGTTCAACTTCAACGCCTTCGGGGGTAACTTTTGTAATGGTAGCTTTTTGCATACTCATATACGGATAGCGTTTTTTAAGTAAATCAGCAGGATTTAAGAAAAGTTGTTTAATGCCAAAGATAATATTGCCTTTTTCTTTATTGATTTCTAAAAGTTTGGCTTTAATGCGTTGACCGCGTCTGTAATTTGCCAAAATTGTTTCAGGTTCTTTCCAGGCGATATTATCTAAGGTTACAATACCTTCAATACCATGATATCTTAAATAGAGGCAATCTTTACCTACTTTAGAAACAACAACTCTTAAAACATCGCCTTCTTTAATTTCGCTTAAAACTTGTTCTCTTCTTACGCTTTCATCTTCTTCAAGAACTTGTTTTCTGGAAACGATTAAATTTTCTTTCTCTTTAGAAAATTCTGCAATAACAGCTTTAATTTTTGCCCCTTTGGGTAAATAATGTTTATAAGCCGGGTGAAGTTCAGATAAGGATAAAGGCATAAAACCTGTAACTCCGTGAACATCAACCTTATAACCGCCTTTTACGCAATCGGTAATAATACCGCGGACTCTTTCTTTTGCTTCATAAGAAGCTTTACATAAATCCCAACCGATAGATTCTACTGCTTTTTTATGGGATAAAATGGAATGTCTTTCATCACTGCCTTTACGAACTAAAACTGCTGAAACTTGTGAGCCAATTGCGGGAACGTTTTTACCTTCAAAATCTGAAAGTGGTATTAACCCCTCTTTTTTATCACCGGTGTCCACCATCACATAATCTTGTGAAATTTGAACAACGCTAACATTTACGATTTCCCTCTTATTTAATTTTTCCTGCATTTGCTCTTGCTGAGCAAACAATTGATCCATTGTTAAATTTTCCTGATCTTGTGTTTGCTCTTGTGTTTTTTCTTCTTGTGAGTTAGTCATATTGCTAGTTGCATTTTGCTTCATTTTTGCAGAAACAAAACGCGTATCCTCCGTTTATTTTAATTTTTTAATTTCATTCATTACTTTATCTGCAAATTCTTGAAACTGCTCTTTTACAGGCCTTGTTTCATCAACTTCTATTTTAAAAGGTTTGCCAAAAATTACTTTGGGACCCCATTTAAAAGGCAATTTTTCCGTGTCAACCACTCTTATCGGCACGACAGGCGCGCCACTATGGTAAATCAAAAAACCGACCCCGGCTTTTGCTTTGCCCATCTTACCTGTTTTAGAGCGGGTTCCTTCTGGAAATAGGGCAAAACTTTCGCCCTCTTTTAAAACTTTTAAGGCCTCTTTTAAGGCGTGTAAATCGCCACCTTTTCTTTTTCTATCAACAAAGATAAAGCCATAATGTTTTAGCAACCTTCCAAAAAGCGGCCAAGAAAGAACTTCCTTTTTTGCCATATAAATAGAGTGTCTTCTTTTGCCGGCAAAGCCCCCCATAATAACAGGGTCAAAATTGGAAACATGGTTGCAAGCCAAAATAACAGGCCCACTTGTTGGGATATTTTCCAGCCCTATAACTTTGGTGCCAAAACAACGGGAAAACACCCTGAATATAAATTCTAGCAAATTAGGAGTAGGTTTACCACTCATTTTTACTTGCAACCTCCAAAACTTTATTTATTACTTCCTCTAAATTCAAATCGGAAGTATCAATAATACAAGCATCTTCTGCCGGTTTTAAAGGGGCAATTTTTCTGTTAGAATCTCTTTCATCTCTAGAAATTATTGATGCTAAAATATCTTCGTAAACAGGGTTTTGGCCTGCTTCTTTTAATTGTTTTACCCGTCTATCTGCACGGGCTTTGGCGCTTGCAATCAGATAAATTTTTACTTTTGCAAAAGGTGCAATTTGCGTGCCGATATCTCTACCTTCCAAAACAATATTACCAGCCACAGCCAATTTCTTTTGCTCGTCCATAATAATAATTCTGGCATCAGGTATAGCGGAAACTTTGCTTGCTGCTCTGCCGACTTCTTCATTATGTATTTTATCTAAAGGACAAACGCCATCTATATAAACCCTTAAAACATTATCCTGGGCTTTATATTCCCATTTAACTTGCTTTGCTATTTTGATAACGGCGGACTCATCTTGCGGGTCAATATTTTGAGAAAGCACTTTCCACGCAAGACAACGATACATCTCCCCCGTGCTAAAAAAATTTATATTAAATTTTTTAGCAATGGCTTTACCAACAGAAGATTTACCGACACCGGCCGGGCCGTCAATAGCAATTAACTTAGTCATTTTTCATCTTAAAGTTCTTTAAAGCAAGTTGCACGGCATCCGGATTAGTAGAGAAGTTCAAAATATCTTCCATGCTGCAAATGCCTTTTTCATAGAGATTGATTAAAGAGGTATCAAAATCAATCATGCCATAGTAATCGCCTTTTTGGATAGCTTGTTGAATATCATTAATATTGTTATCCAAAATATGTTTTTTAATTTGAGCTGTAGGCAACATAATTTCAATTGCAGGGACAAGGCCTTTGCCGTCTTTTTTCGGAATCAAACGTTGGGAAACAACACCCCTAATCAAATCTGCTAACTGAAAGCGTATTTGACCTTGTTGTTCTGCAGGGAAAGTTTCAATAATTCTGGTTAAAGTTTGAACGGCGTTAATTGTGTGCATGGTAGAAAACACAAGTTGACCGGTTTCTGCCGCTGTAATAGCAGCACGGATAACTTCTGCATCTCTTAACTCGCCGATTAAAATAACATCCGGATCTTGACGCATTGCATATTTTAAAGCAGAGGTATAAGAAGCTGTATCAGTTCCCAAAGCAAGTTGGCTGATAACAGATTTTTTATCCTGGTGCACAAATTCAATAGGATCTTCAATTGTCAAAATATGGGCATGGCGGCTTTTGTTTATTTGATCTATCATTGCTGCTAAGGTGGAAGATTTACCGGAACCTGTCATACCGGTGACTAAAATAATACCACGGCGAGTATTGGCTAAATTTTTTAAAACTTCTACAGGTAAATTTAATTGTTCATAAGATGGGATTGCCAAAGGAATGTGCCTAATAGCCATACAAATTTTACCCATTTGTCTAAAAACGTTAAATCTGAAACGACCATATTCTTTTGCATCCAAAGCAAAGTCCACACTCATATTTTGTTCAAAAAGTTTCTTTTCTCTTTCGCCCATAATAGAAAGAGCAATTTTTTTAACTTCATCATTAGTTAAAAAAGTATCATCAATTGCTCTCATCTTTGTGTTCATACGAACAAAAGCGACGGAGTTGCCTCTAATATGCAAACCTGTTGCTTTGTTATCTACGACTGTTTTCAGTAAAGCTTGTAAACCTATTGCCATAATATTACTTATCCTCCATTTTTCTTCGCATATACGAAGGTCTTAGCATTGCAAGATGTCTAAATCTTCCGCTTAAAGCAACACTTCTTTGGGAAGAGGGCATATTGTTAAAGGATGAAGTAAAGCTTTTACCTTTAAACCTTGCCGTATTAGATAACACATTGCCTTGAAAACCCGTTGCGATTAAGGTTATTTGTAATTCCCCTTTGGGAATAGATGCATCATGCATATAACCAAATTTGATAAAGGCCCTTTTTGTGGCAGACTGATTTATTATATTGACGGCCTCTTGTTGTTCAAGCATAGTAATTTTTTCCGCCGAGGAGAAAAATACTATCACTCCTTTTGCTCCGGTAATATCAGAATTTTCAAGCAAAGGTGAACTTATTGCTTGTTCTATGGCTTCAATATGTCTTTTTCTGCCTTTTGCTCTGCCTCTGCCGATAATTGCTCTACCGGATTTTAACATTATTTTCTTTAAATCGTTATAGTCAATATTAATTTCGCCCGGTTTTAAAATAACTTCAGAAATACCTTTAACTGCTTGAACTAAAACCTGATCTGCGAGTTTAAAGGCCTCTTCTGTGCTGGTTTCAGAATCAATATTTTCACAAATTTTATCGTTAGGAACAACAATTACGCAATCAGCATAACGGCGTAATTCTTCAAGCCCTTTTTGGGCAATTTTTTCCTTGGGAAAACCTTCTGTTTTAAAAGGACGGGTAACAACCCCTACGACTAAAATATTATCGCCGTAAGTTTCTTTAGCAATACGGGCAAGCTCCGGTGCAACACCTGTGCCTGTTCCGCCACCCATACCGGCTGTAATAAAAAGTAAATCCGTATCGCAAACTAAAAGTTTTAAAGATTCGCAAGATTCTAAAGCTGCTTCTCTGCCTTTAACAGGATCTCCGCCAACCCCAAGCCCTTTGGTAAGTTTTTCCCCTACTTGTAAACGAAAGACAGCTTTACTTCTCATTAAATCTTGGGCATCTGTATTAACGGCAATAAAAGTTACGTCTTCTATTCCGGAAGACATCATTGTATTAATAGCATTACCGCCGCCACCGCCAACACCGACACATTTTATTTTTGCTTTTTTACCTTCAAACTGAGTTGAAGTTCCAAAAATTGAATCAAAAGTATCATCCATCATAAATTAACCACCAAAAATTTCAGAATTTAATACCTTTTTAAAGATATTTTTCCCCCATCTAACAATTGGGGATTTACTTGTTATTTCCGCTTCTTTTTTTTGTTCTAAAACATCTCTCTTAGAAACATATAATAGCAAAGATAAAGCTGTAGTGTATATAGGATCAAAGAATTTATCTTCCGCTTCTACCAAATCTCTTGAAACACCGCTGCATCTTATTTCTTTTACGCCAAGCACTTGGGAAGCCAAACTTTCAATACCCGGCATTGCACTGCCACCGCCGGTTAAAATAGCAACAGAAATAAAATCAGAAAGTTCACTTTCAATAATACTTTCCCTTACCATTTCAAAAATATCTTGCATGCGTGGTTGTATAACATCCAAAAGAATACTCTTTTTGAAAGAATTTGTTGTTCTTCCGTCTAAAGAAGGAACTTTAATTTCTTCATCATTTTCTTCATCATTATATTTAGGGAAACAAAGGCCGGCTTCTTTTTTAATTCTGGCCGCATCTTTTTTAGAGGTATGCAAAGCACTTGCAATATCACCGGTAATCAAATCACAGCCGAAATCAAATTCTTTAGAATATTGTAAAACGCCGTCAACACAAATACCGATAGAAGTTGTTTCCCCTCCTAAATCTATTAAAACTGCGCCAAGTTCTTTTTCTTCTTTAAGTAAAACATTTTCGCACAAACACATTAAACCATAAAAAGAGCCGTCAATTCTATACCCCATTTTGTTTATAGATTTGCGCAAGTTGTTTAACGAAGAAGAAAGCCCTGTTGTGATATAAACATCAACTTCCAAAGAAGAGCCGTCCATCCCTTCCGGATTGGTAATACCTCTTTGTCTGTCAATACTAAAACCTTGCGGAATTACGCTTACAATTTCGTGATCGCTTTTTATAGAAATAGATTGAGCATTGGAAATAACCCTTTCAATATCCTCTGCCGTAATTTCTTTATCTGCTCTTGAAATATTATAAGTGCCGTGGCCCACTTCCGATTTTAAATGTTCGCCACGTAAAGCAATATATAAAGAACTTAAGGGTTGTTGGGCTTGCTCTTCCAAAGTATTAATAACATTTGTAACAGCAATACTCACTTGTTTAATATCTGTTACGATACCATTTTTAAGCCCTCCACAAGGAACTGCCACCCCTGAAAGAACAACCAACTTTCCTGTTTCTTCTTCTTGATAAGCACTGACGGCGGTAATCTTACCGCTGCCAATATCTAAACCTGCCATTAAATTTGTTTTTGCCATAAATTACACCTGACTGTTAAGATAAATTTTACCATGTTTAAAATAATTGAAATTTATTTTATAAGGTTTTTCAATACCTTTTTTTTGCGATATATCTATTATATCTTTTAATACAACTATTTTATCATTATACAAATCAAAAAGCCCCATAGCAACAACCGAGCCATCCTTAAAATTAAGAGAATAAGTTTCTTTCTCTAAATTTACCTCTATAAAATCAAGATCAGGCAAAGGATTTTTTGAAATGTCTTTTAATAATTTTACAAATTCTTGCGGCAAAAAAGAACCCTTTATTTCTTTTTCTGTTTTTATTTGCAAAATATCAGAGGGAATTTGGGCTTGTTCATAATTAAATAAAACCCCTGTTTGCGAAACCAAATACAACTTTTCCTTAGCTATAAGGGTTGCTAAAATCTCATGATTTTCTGCCTTAATAATTAACTCTTTAGAAAAATAACCTCTTTTAACTTTAATTTCTTTTACTTGTGGTAGTTTTGATTGTAAAGTATTTTGAATACTTTTGGCTTCATCGGCTGAAACAATGGCATTTTCCTTAAAACTTATAAAATCTTTAATTTGCTTGCCGGTATAGTCATCTTGCGCTTCCACAACCAAAGTTTGGGCCGTCCAGGTAAACCAATTACTTTTATGTTCAAACACATATTGAATACCTTTATTAAGCCCCCACAATAATAAAATTATAAAGAGAGAGAAAAAGATCAACAGGAAAAAAACTTTTACTCTGCGGGCTTTACGCCTTTTTGCGCTGATAGGAGCAAAAGTTTTTCTTTTTGAAGATTTTTTAAGATACATAAAACTCCACAGAATAAAAATTTAATTTAACTGAAATTTAGATTAAAAATGGGCGGAAAGGGATTTGAACCCTTAAGCCCTTTCGGGCATACGGTCCTGAGCCGTACGCGTCTGCCAATTCCGCCACCCGCCCAATAGAGATATTATAGCAAAAAAGCAAGCAAATAATTTTTGTTAATTCTGTTAATAATTACGGCCTTTTTACAAGCGGTTTGCGGGCAGGCTGTTTTTTGCTTTGATTAATTTCGCCGTTATCTAAAATCAAATCAGGCGTGATAATAGAAAAACCGCCCCCTCTATTCATTTCATTATATACTTGCATTTGATTAGAAGCATATTTTATATCTCTCAAACTTCTTGTATTAAAAGCGGGATTTTCCCCGTAAACAGGAGTTTTTGCGCCTGTTTTAGCATCCACCATAAAGCCGTAAAAAATTTCCCCATCGGTCGCAGAAATTATCGGACAGGCCTTTAACCCTTGCTCTAAACAGAATTTTTTAAAAGTATTTAAAAAATCTTCCTGAGCAATAGTTTTATGCGGTAGCAAAATCAAATTTGAAGGACGGGCAACAACCGTTGTATAACCATAATAAGAACGGGCGTGTCCGTTAGATTTACTATTATTCTTTGTTAAAGAAGCCGTAAAAGGTAAATCTTTCAAAAAGCCGTTCTCAATAACTTGTATTTTTTCAGCTTTAACGCCTTCCTCGTCAATTTCATAATAACCGGCAAGTTTTTGTTTATCAAAAGTTTTTCTAAGAGGGTCATCAATAACATCAAAACCGGAACTAAAAATTTTTAATCCGAGTTTATCAGCAAAAACGCCGTCATAATAAGAATAATCATTATTACTTGCAATATGTTTTGTAAAACTGATTTCTCTGGATAGAACTTTCATAAGTTTTGCGGCTTGGGCGCCTTGTAAAAGAACAGGCCCGATATAAGAATCAACTTTTTTTGCTTTTTGTAAAGCAAGAACTTCTTTTGCAAAAACTTCGGCCTCTTTTTCAAGTTCTTGTAAAGAGGGAACATCTTTAAAATCTACATAAGTTAAACTTTTGTTTAAGTTAAACTCAAAGCCATCTTCCAAGCGGCCTTGGGCAGTAAAGGTTATATTTATGGAATATTTATCCTGCAGATATTTTGAACCGCGACTGGTTAAAAAATAAGACGGCGCAAAATTTATGTTAATAGCAGTCATAAAATCTTCAAATTCGGGCAAGGCCCCTTTGGCACTTGTTTTCTTGGCAACTTCTTGCCAATATTTTTGATCTATAACAGGTTCGGTTATAGTATCAAAATGTTCTTGCGGAGGATAGAAAGAAAAATCATCATACTGCTGGGCAATATGTTTATTTTTCTTATAGGCCTGTTTTTCTGTAAGTTCGGCTAGGGAATTTTTATAAACAATATCTGTTGTTTGCCAAAGGAATTTGCTAACCCCCTCATAATTTAAAGCAAAGAAATTATTTGTTTCTTTAGGAAGCCAAACCGTAGGATCAAAATAAGAGTTATCTTCTTTGGGACTGCCCACTCTTACCTGAACTTCATAATCAGGATTATAGGTCTTTTTATCTTGCATCAAAACACCCTGGCTTGCATTAAAAAGATATCTTGTTTCTGGTATTATTTTATAAGCGATATAATAAGGATGGGCAAATTTATCCATTTTTAAATCGGTTAAATTGCGGTTCATTTCCGTTTGCATGGCTTTAAAAACTTCACTTTCCTGTGAAGTAAGTTTTTGCTTTTTTTCACCGGCAAAAACATTAAGATTTAAAATCAGACAAATACTAATAAGTAAAAACTTTTTCATTTTATTTATCCCCCTTTGGCGCCGGTAAGACCGGTAATTTTGCAGAAGATTTGTGAACTTTCTCAATTTCAAGTTCACTTATTAGCAAACTTGGTGCAATGGCTGAAACCGGCACCCAACCCGATTCTGCCCCGCAAGAGCCATTAAAAACCTGATAATCCTTGCCTGCTGCAATAATCTTATTAAAACTTGCAAGAGGTGTGCCAACAATATCAACCCCGCGGATAATCTCATCGGGCCTGTTATCCGGATAGACTTTGTAAACAAGCAAAGGATTGACCTTAAAGGCCTGGGGCGAAGATGTATCAATCATAGTAAATCCGCCGGAAATATCTTCAATATAAAGGCCGTAAGGTTTATTTTGGCGTTTAATTTCCTCTTTTAATTTTGCTTTTAATTCTTCAGGAGTAATGGTTTTGCTTGCTTTAACATAAGTAACACCCATACGCGAAATTGCCCTTCTGCCGGCGTCTTTTCTGCCGTGTCCGTTAGACTGGGCAAAATTCTTTATCGGGCTTCTTGCCATAAGGAAATTTTTTAATATGCCATTTTCAATTAAGGTAACATTTTTGGAAGGTGCGGCTTCATCATCATACAAATAATGACCGCGCAAATCTATATCATTAAAAGTTTTCATTGTCGGGTCATCATAAACACTGATTAAAGGCGAAATAACTTCCTGATTAATTTTGCCCGTAAAAGTTTGGCCAAACTCATCATCTTTTTGGCGATTGCCTTCCATACGATGGCCTAAAATTTCGTGAAAGAAAACCCCCGCCGCACGTCCGCTTAAAATAACCGGTCCGTGGAAAGGTTCTGCCACAGGCGCATTTTGTAAAGTTCTTAATTCCTCAATAGATTTTTTAATATCTTTTATAACCTGCTGTTTTGAAGGCATTTTGGAAAGAGTATTAAAATCATAAATATTATTTCTTGAAAGTTTCATACCATCGTCATTTAAAGTTTCAAGTTCATAACCAAGACGCATAAGGCGTTGAGGGCGTTTCATTTTATTATCTTGGCTATCTACAAAATAAACAACTTTATCATCAACACTAAAGTAAACGCGGGAAGATAAAATAAAATCTTTACCTTTAAATAAAGAAGAATACTCATTTATTAAACTAATAATTTCCTGTTCGTTAAAAGTGAAAGGTTCAAGTTCGGCGCAAAAATCTGTTTTTTTAGGCAAAGGAGAGGAAAAATCGTCAGAATCGTCTGTCCTTTTTGCAACGCTTGCCGCATTAGATTTAACTTTTTCATAATTTGACTGGGCTTGTTTAACGGCCTCTTCCGTTGCTTGCCAAAGAATATTTTTTAAAACCTTATCATTAGGTTTTAAAAGTGTCAAAGTGCTTGTTTGCCCCCCCCAATTAAAAGAATAACCTTTTAAAGGTCTTGTATTATCCATCTTTTCACTGCCAACGCGGACATCAATATCCAATATAGCACTTTCCGTAATATCTTGATTGGCGATTTTGCCTAAAGAAGAAGCATAATTATATTCTTTACCGCTTGTTATCATATAAGACATAAAATATACCGGTGGGTTTTGTTTTTTAAAAACCGGCATAGAACGTTTAATTTCATTTTGCATTGTATTAAGCATTGGCTCTTTAGAAGCCGGACAGGCATAAGAAGATATTGTTAAAAATATAAAAAGGGTGCTACTAATAAATTTTCTCATAAAAAATCCTCCTAAAGTTTATTATAGCATTTGCTTATCTGCTTTTTTAATGCTAAACTTGTTTAGTAGTAGGAGGATGTTATTATGAGCGAAATTTTTTATGTAAGCAGAAAGAACTACGAAAAACTACGCGAAGATCTTGAAGCTCTAAAAAAACTAAAAGCACAACTTTCAGATGAAATCGGGGAAGCCGCCCGCCAAGGCGATTTAAAAGAAAATGCAGAATATGTTGCCGCCAAGGAAAAACAGGCCGAAACTTTAGCCAAAATAAATGATTTGGAAATTAAACTTAGAAATGTCCGCATTACAGATGATTTGAATGTGGATAAAACTCAAGCAAGAATCGGTGCTACTATTGTTATTGAAGATTTAGACGACGGCGAACAAACAACTTATACTTTAGTAGGTTCTATGGAAAGCAACCCGGATAAGGGGCTTCTTTCCGTTAAATCACCTTTGGCCGGTGCCTTACTTGGCAAAAAAGAAGGCGAAACTTTTGAACTTGTTTTGCCTAAAACAAAACTTAAATACAAACTTGTAAAACTTGAATATAAATAGGAGAAAACATGACAGAACTTCAAACATTTGCAAATAACACTATAGAGCCATTTGTTATGCTCTATAATAAAACGGTTGAACTTTTACCTAACATTATTGTCGCTTTGGTAATGTTATTTCTTGGTCTTATTTTATCACGCGGTATAAGTTCCCTTTTGCAAGCTTTTTTAAACAAAATTAAACTTGATACTTATACAGCAAAGTTTAAAATTAATGATTTTTTAACAAGATTTGGTTTTGGCAAAAGCCCGACTTATGCAATTTGCTTTGTTGTTTCTTGGGTAATAATGCTTGCTTTCATCATGATTGCGGCAGATTGCTTACATTTAACAATTATCCGCCAGATGTTAATTAAACTTTTGGCCTTTATACCTTATATTATTGTTAGCATTGTTATCTTGTTTGCAGGTCTTTTGTTTGGCAGCTTTGTGCAAAAACTTGTTGAAAACTCTGCAAAAGCAAATGATATTAAAGGTGGTGTTTTATTTGCCAAAATAATTAATATTATTATTGTTGTTTTTGCCGTAATTTTGGCCTTACAGCAAATCAATATTAATTTTGACTTAATTAACTATGTTATCTTGATTTTACTTGCTTCACTCGGTCTTGCTTTTGGGCTTGCCTTTGGGCTTGGCGGTAAAGCCGTTGTTGAAGAATATTTAAGAGATTTAGTTAAATCCAGCAAAGAAGAAGATAAGAAAGAGAAAAAAGAAAAGAAAGAAGATAAATAATTTCTTTTATTTTTGACACAAAAAAACGCTCTCTAAAACTAGAGAGCGTTTTTGTTTTAATCTAATATCATCTGCCCCGAATATAATTTTTTGCACAAAGTTTTACCTTTTTGATTCCACCCACGACAATGTATTTCATTTGCTTTCGTTTCGTGGTGATTTAAGAAAAAATCAATACTTAAAAGCCCCCCTCTGCTTGCGGTGGTGCAAATACCTTCCCCTTGACTTGCAATACCGGGGCAATATCTTACGGCAATTCTTCCTGTAGGAATATATCTGCCATTAACATAACTCCTTTGATTATCTATTACAATATTATTATCACAATAAACATTATTTTTGGAAGAAATATCTGTAAAAAACATACAAGAACTTGGCACGGAAACATCTAAATCTTTAAGACTAATAGCATATTTCCCGTTTGCTAAATAATACGATTCCTGGGCTTCGGCTAAACTTTTTGCTAAAGAAAAATATTTTGAAATTTGACTTTTGGCAACGGCCGTTTGATACTTTGGTAAAGCAATAGCTGCCAAGATACCTATTATCAAGATAACTACTAATAATTCTATAAGTGTAAAGCCACGATTTTTCATATTTTTTCCTCTTATTTTGACTAAAACTATGAAAAAATTTTATCAAAAAAAAAAAAAATACAAGTCAAGTTCTTATGACATATAAAAAGATAATTTTATATAAAAAACAATAAAAATAAAGTAAATATTTTTGCAAGGATTTTGCGTTAAAATTTCACATAAACAGAGCGCGTGTTTTTGCAAGGATTTTGGAGGAAATTTTAATTAGCTTTTTTCTATTTAGGAAAAAGCGTTTCTTTCAAACGAGGTATACCTCGCGGGGTGACAACCCCATGTATCCGAAGTTTGAAAAAAATTAAAATTTACTAAAAAGCTGCCGCACAATAAAAAAGGCCTCCGCTTTTAAACGGAGACCTTTTTATTGTTTGAGAAAAAACTATTTTTTCCCTTTTGCAGCTGCTTGGGCAGCGGCAAGTCTTGCTATAGGCACACGGAAAGGTGAGCAGGAAACATAGTTAAAACCTTCTCTGTGGCAGAACTCTACGCTTGAGGGTTCGCCACCATGTTCACCGCAAATACCGATTTTGAGTTTCGGTTTAACTTCGCGGCCGGCTTTAACTGCATGTTTAATTAAGAAACCGACACCTTCTTGATCTAAGATTTGGAAAGGATCGTGTTTCAAAACACCTTGTTCAATATAAGAAGGAACAAAAGCACCTATATCATCTCTGGAGAAGCCAAAACTCATTTGGGTTAAGTCGTTAGTTCCAAAGGAATAGAAATCTGCCACAGCGGCAATTTTTGCTGAAGTAATTGCTGCTCTTGGAATTTCAATCATCGTGCCGACTTTATATTCCATCTTTTTGCCGGTTTTGGCGACGACTTGTTTGTAAGCTTCTTCAATTAAAGGTTTTTGAGAGATGATTTCTTTATCAATACAAACAACAGGAATCATGATTTCCGGTTTAACCTTTAAGCCTTCTTTAATAAGTTCAGCGGCGGCTTCAAAAATGGCACGTGCTTGCATAGAAGTAATTTCCGGATAAGTTACACCAAGGCGGATACCGCGGTGTCCCATCATCGGGTTAACTTCGGCTAAAGCATCGGCGCGTTTTTTAAATTCAACTTCGCTGATTTTTAAAGCTTTGCAAATTGCGGCAACGGCATCTTTGCTGTGCGGAACGAATTCGTGTAAAGGCGGATCCATCAAACGAATTGTTACAGGGAAACCTGCCATTGCTTTTAAGGTTGCTTTAATATCGTTCTTCATATAAGGGAAGATTTCGTTTAAAGCTTTAACGCGTTCTTCTTTTGTGCTAGATAAAATCATTTTGCGTAAAGCAAAAAGCGGTTTTTCGGAATTGGCGCCATAGAACATGTGTTCAATTCTGAAAAGTCCAATACCTTCTGCACCGAAATCGCGTGCTTTTTGTGCATCGGCCGGGTTATCGGCATTAGCTCTAACACCTAAAGTTCTAACGCTATCGCAGATTTTTAAGAAAGCAGCTAAATTTTTATTGGAAGTTCCGCCATCTAACATAGCAAGTTTACCTTCGTAAACAAGGCCGCGGGTTCCGTTTAAAGTAAGGAAGTCCCCTTCTTTAAAAGTTTTACCGGCAACACTCATTGTGCGTTTGGCGAGGTTAACGGAAATTTCACTGCAACCAACGATGCAGCATTTACCCCAACCTCTTGCAACTAATGCAGCGTGGGAAGTCATACCGCCACGGGCTGTTAAGATAGCAGCAGCAGCGCGCATACCTTCAACGTCTTCGGGGTTGGTTTCTTCGCGGACTAAAATAACTTCTTTGCCAGCTTTTTTTGCTTCAATAGCAGTTTGGGTATCAAAAACGATATAACCGCAAGCACCGCCGGGGCCGGCAGGAAGACCTTTGGCTAAAGGTTTGGCTGCTTTTTCGGCTTTAGGATCTACGATAGGGTGCAAAAGTTCGTCAAGTTGGGCCGGGCTAACGCGTAAAACAGCTTGGGTTTTGTTGATAAGTTTTTCCTTAACCATATCAAGTGCCATTTGGACTGCTGCAATACCATTTCTCTTACCGACGCGGCATTGTAAAAGCCAAAGTCTGCCGTCTTCAATGGTAAATTCAATATCAAGCATATCTCTGAAGTGTTTTTCAAGGCGTTTTTGGATAGCGTCAAGTTCTTTATATGCTTTAGGCATTACAACGGCTAAAAATTTATCGTCATTTCCGTGACCGGAAACAGACCATTTGTTAATTGGGCTGGGGGTTCTGATACCGGCAACGACGTCTTCACCCTGTGCGTTAACAAGATATTCTCCGTAGAAGTGGCTATCACCATTACCGGGGTTTCTTGTAAAGGCAACACCGGTTGCGCTTGTTTCACCCATATTACCGAAAACCATTGTTTGAACGTTTACGGCTGTGCCCCAATCATGAGGGATTTTTTCAATGTTTCTGTAAGCAACGGCTCTTTTTCCGTTCCAAGAGGCAAAAACCGCACCAATTGCACCCCAAAGTTGTTCTTGAGGATTATCAGGAAATTCTTTGCCCAAAACTTTTTTAACTTCTTTTTTAAATCTTTCGCAAAGTTCTTTTAATTCTTTTGCGGTAAGTTCGGTATCAGATTTATAATGTCTTTTTGCTTTAACTTCGCAAAGCATTTCATCTAAGATTTTGCGGATACCCTTATCATCTTTAGGTTCAATACCGGCGGCTTTTTCCATAACGACATCAGAATACATCATAATAAGTCTTCTGTAAGCATCATAGACAAATCTTTCATCACCTGTTTTGGCAATCATACCGGGGATAGTATCCAAAGTTAAACCGACGTTTAAAATTGTTTCCATCATACCAGGCATTGAGCTTCTTGCACCGGAGCGGACTGAAACCAAAAGCGGATTTGTTTTTGAACCAAATACTTTACCTGTTTCTTTTTCAACTTTTTTAAGGTTTGCTTCAACAGCAGCTTTTAAAGTTTTAGGATAAGTTCTTTTATTGTTCCAATAGTATGTGCAAACTTCGGTAGTAATAGTAAAACCGGGAGGAACCGGCAATTTAAGTTTCGGGTGGCCGGCCATTTCGGCAAGGTTTGCCCCTTTACCGCCCAAAAGTTCTTTCATAGCGCCATTTCCGTCTGCTTTACCGCAGCCGAAATGGTAAACATAATTAGTTTTTACAGCTTTCTTTTTAGCTGGCATATCTTAGTCTCCATTTTATTAAAAATATAATATTATTTTATTAAATTAAGACTCTAAAATCAAACTCTTGATTTTTAGGCCACTTTTTTTGATACAATGATATTAATGAAAACAAAAAAGAAAGAATTTATTTCCATTGTCCTTGGTGACACTAAATATTTTTACGAAGCCCAACTTGTTGCAACGGAAAAACAAAATAAAAATCTTGTTGTTACCAAAGGGATTATTCCAGACGGCGAAGTTAGCGAATACTATTCCGCCTTTAAATGCACAAAGCATTATAAAAACGGCAAGCTTCATGGCCAACTTTTAGTGCGGGATGTGCAGTCAAACGAAATTATTTTAAAAGAAGTTTACCAAAATGGTGTTTTACAATCTAAAAAAGAAACAAGTATAAAGGTTGAAACAAAAGATAATAATGTAAGTAGCGGTAAAACTTTCTCCCGTTCCGTGTTTGAAAGAGTTTTTTATGAAAATGAAAAAGAAGTTGCCCGCCAAATCTTAAATCAGCAAGGTAAAGTGATGCAACAAACCGGTAAAGTTTATACCGGAGAAGCAAAAGAATTCTACAGCAACGGCAGTTTGAAAAGAGAAGCTTATTTTGAAAAAGGTTTACCGCAAGGTAAAGTTAATATTTACGACCAAAACGGCCGCCTTATTGCTATTGAACATTACGAAAAAGGTTTAAAAAACGGACAAACCCTTTTATATAACTTTGTCCAAAATGTCTTATCAGAAGAAAGAATTGATTATAAAAATGGTTTATTAGAAGGCAAGCATCAACTTTTTGGACCTAATGGCAAATTGATTCTTATAGAAGAATATAAAGGTGATAAATTAAACGGCACAAGAGAAATCTTCTTTCAAAACGGAAGGCCTTCTTCCAAAGAAAATTATAAAGATGATAAACTTGAAGGAACCCGCCAGCTTTATTATGAAAGCGGACAAATTCTTTACGAAGAATTTTATGTAAACGGAAAACTTCAAGGCCAAAGAAAAGGTTATTTTGAAGATGGTTCTTTATTTTTACAAGAAAATTATTCTAAAGGCCTTTTAGAAGGTAAAAGAGTTGTTTTCCATAAAAACGGACAAATAGATATTCAAGAAAATTATAAGGATGGTAAATTGATAAAATGAACAGCGAGATAACTGTTTTTGCCCCGGCAAAAGTAAATTTATTTTTAGAAGTTCTCGGCAAAAGACCAGATGGTTACCACGAAATTGATACTTTGTTTGCAAAAATTTCTTTAGGCGACGATATTAAAATAAGCGTTGAACCGGCAAATGAAATTAAAATTTCTTTAAAAATGCGTGGGCCTTACGGCGCAAATTTAAAAGAAGATAAAACAAATCTTGTTTATAAAGCTGCTCTTGCTTTTTTTGACTATTTTGAAATAAAAGCAAAATGCGATATCAGAGTAGAAAAAAATATCCCCCTTGGTGCAGGCCTTGGTGGCGGTTCAAGCGACGCGGCTTCTGTTTTGCTTGGTTTATGCTCCCTTTATTCTATTGAGTTAAACTCAAAAAGAATGAAAGACTTAAACAAAATAGGGGCAAAACTTGGGGCCGATGTGCCGGTCTTCTTGGAAAAAGGAACTTTCTTTAGAGCCCAAGGCATTGGGGAAAAATTAACTTTAATTAAAAGTGATATAAAATCCCCCTCTCTTGTTATTGTTTATCCTAAAATATCAAGTGATACCGCAACCGCCTATAAAGAGGCAAAAATAAACTCCGACAAAAAGAAGTTGACAAATATTTCCAATCTTAATAAAATAGTAGAGGATGTAAAAAAAGCCTGCCCGATGGCTATTTGGGGCGGACTTATTTATAATAAGCTTGAAGATGGTGTCCTTTCCCGTTTAGATGTTATAAAGGAAACAAAGGAACAACTAAAAGCTCTTGGGGCGGATTTCGTTTTGATGTCCGGTTCAGGGTCAAGTGTAATAGGGTTTGTTCAAGACGAATCTAAAGCACAGGAAATAGCAAAGAAAATAAAAGACAAAGATGTATTTTTAGCACATTTTTGGAGGGCTTAAATATGAAAATAACAGAAATCAGAATCCACCTTATGGGGGAAGAACGTCTTAAAGCATTTGCAAGCGTAACATTTGATGATTCTTTTGTTGTGCGCAATATGAAAGTTGTTGAAGGAGCAAAAGGGGTGTTCCTTTGCATGCCGTCAAGAAAATTGCCGGATGGCACACACAAAGATATGGTCCACCCGATCAATCAAGAATTTAGACAATATTTGGAAGAAAATATTCTTAAAGCTTATAACGAAGAATTAGCAAAGAATCCTAACGGCGCTGCAAAACCTACCACGGAAGCCGCCGCAGAAGAACCTGCTAAAGCCGAGTAAAGTTTTAAAATAGTTGCCTTAAACAAATAAAAAAGATATAATATATACATAAGATTTGACAACCTTTGTTTAAGGCAACTAAAATTTAAGTAGTAATCGCCAAGGAAAGGTGAACAAAAATATTTCCGGGTGGTGTAATGGTAACACATCTCCCTTTGGAGGAGAATTTCTAGGTTCGAGTCCTAGCCCGGAAGCTTTCAATTTAAAAGACTGACACTCACGAAAGTGAGTGTTTTTTTATGTCTATTTTTATTTGGTCCTATAAACAAAATAGGTCTTTTGACCCTGTTAATATTACACAAATAGTTATACAATTATATTAAGATCAAATTAAGGATACAAGTAAAATGAAAAGTAATTTAAGATTCCTTCTAGCCCTTGGCGATACAAAACTAATTATGTTAAATAGTGCCAGGCAAAACATTTGCTACTTTAAGCAAAACAATAATGGCTTTACAAAAGATTTATCTAAAATAGCCACTTTATTACAAACCAGGTAATTTTTTATTTTAAAAAAATTCATATTGTTTTTTGATTTTGGAGCTGATTTTAAACACGATAAAAATAGAGCAAATTGTTTTTGCGAGGATTTTGGAGATAATTTTAATTAGCTTTTTCTATAGAAAAAACGCTTTTAGAAATGAGGTATACCCCGAGTGGCTGGCAAGCCCGTGTATCCGAAATTTCTAAAAAATTAAAAATAGCCCAAAAGCCGAAGCAAAAAACTTGACCCTGATGTAAGGGATTTGCTACCATTTAATTATAGGTATGACAGACATTTCAGATATAAAAGTGAAAATTGAACTTGATAATATTTTACTTATAAAAGAAAATATTACCAAAAAAGCACTTGTTGAAAAATTGGTTCGTTGTATTTGTGAAAAGAACCCTTCTCTTAATGTGGAAGAACTTCTTGCCGCTGTATTAAAAAGAGAAGAAGGTATAAGCACAACTTTGGAAAGTGCTTTAAGTATCCCCCACGCAAGAGTGGAGGATCTTGATACTTTTGTCGGGGCTTTGGCCGTTATGCCAAAACCTATAGAAGATGATTATGGCTTACCTATAAAAGTTATGTTCCTTTTCTTTTCACCGGCAGGGCAACCTTATTTTGCAAAACATCTAAAATTACTTGCCAGCTTATCAGAAAAGTTCACACCGGAATTTGTGCAGGAACTTACAACTTGCACAACACCGCAAGAAATTGCTAAAAAAGTTAATTTATAAAATATGATACAAGACCCATTAAAAACACAATTTAAAGTTAAAGGAGTTGTGGTAATAACTACCGCTATGCTCACTTTTATTACCGCTTGGCAGGCCGCCTCTATTGTTTTGTGCGACTTTGCTTCAAGCGCTTTTTATGCCGGAGGTATAGCAATGAGTGCTTTCGGTCCGGCTTTCCCTTGGTATATTTTAGGGGTAATGCTCTTTGCCGGGCTTTTGATGATGATGTATATAGAATCTTGTTCTATGTTTACGCGTGGAGGAGTCTTTCCCGTAGTCAATGCCGGCCTTGGCGAAAATGCCGCAAAAGCTGCCGCTGCTGCTATTTTATTTGATTTTACTTTAACAGGCCCTATCAGCGGCCTTTCCGCAGGACATTATTTATCCGGCTTAATTAATTCTGTTTTAAGGGCAATACATATTCCTTTTGAATTACCAAATGAAACTGTTGCCGTTATCTTTGCTTTGCTTGTTACCCTATATTTTTGGTATCAAAATGTAAAAGGTATTGAAGATTCCAGCGATAAAAGCCGCAAAATTATACGCTTTTCAATGGTAATTTGTCTTATTTTATTTGTTTGGGCAATTGTTACTTTGATAATGAGAGGCCATATAAACCTTCCGCCGTTTAAACCACAATTAAACGAGGTTTCTTTAGGTTTGGCTAGCAACTTTACCTTTATGCAAAAAATCGGTTTCTTGGGCGTTTTAGTGGCTTTAGGGCACTCTGTACTTGCTTTAAGTGGTCTTGAAACTTTTGCCCAAGTATTTAGGGAAATTGAATACCCTAAAATCCAAAACTTAAAAAAAGCTGCTTTAATTGTTTTCTTATTTGCTTTACTTTTTACAGGAGGTTTAACTTTCCTTTCATCTTTAATTATCCCCCCTGATTTGATTGCAAGCCAGTATCACGATAATTTGCTTGCCGGCTTAGCAATGCACTTAAGCGGACCTAATTTCTTAAAACTTATTATGCAAGGCGCTGTAGTGCTTGCCGGTGTTGCAATGCTTTCAGGGGCTGTTAATACCTCAATTATCGGTGCAAACGGCATTATGAACCGCGTTGCTGAAACCGGTATTTTGACTGATTGGTTTAGAAAAATCCACAAAAGATACGGCACAACTTACCATATAATAAATATGATTTGCCTTATGCAAGTGGGTGTTATTTTATTATCAGGTGGTAAACTATATTTAATCGGTCAGGCTTATGCTTTCGGTGTTTTGTGGAGCTTTGTTTTGGAAATGACTTCTCTTGTAATTTTACGCTTTAAAAACCGCGAGCAGAAACGCGACTTTATGATGCCTTTTAATATAAAATTTGATCACTATTATATTCCTATTGGCGGTGCTTTTGTAGTTATAGCGGTAATTATGCTGGCGGTTGTTAATCTTTTTACAAAGAAAGTTGCAACTGTTTCCGGTTTTTCTTTTGCTGCTTTATTTTTCTTAGTTTTCCATATTTCACAAAGATTAAATGCTAAAAAGGCAAATGATATTTTTGAAGAAGGACACAGAGAAAAGTTAAATCAAACAGAAGTTGAAAATATTTCTAAAGCACTTGAAGATATTAAAGGAGAAAAAAGAATTTTAGTGCCGGTTAAAAATCCGGAAAATCTTTATCATTTAGAAGAAGTTTTGAAAAATGTAAATGACGACGATACTGAAATTATTGTCCTCTATGCAAAGCCGCTTGATACTTGGAGCGTAGGTAAAACCCGCCAGGCAACAGCAGTTGATGAGCAAGAACTCTTTACTAAAGTTATCTTAATTGCAGAAAAATACGGCCTTAGCGTGCATCCTCTTTTAGTTAGATGTAATGACTATTCTTATGCTGTTGCGCAGGTCGCTTTAGCGGCAAAAGTAAAAGAAATTATTATGGGTGTTTCCGGCTCTTTTGGCGCAAATGATCAGCTTGAAAGACTTGTTATGGCTTGGGGAGCGGTGCAATCAGAACAAGATAATGAAAAGACTTCAATAGTCGCAAAAATTATATGGGAGGGTAGGGAAGTTTCCTACAAGTTCTAAAATGGCTATTTTAACTATTTGCAGATATGGTAAAGAAATTTTAAAACAAAAAACAAAAAGAATAAATTTTAATATTCTTGAAAAAAAGTTGCCTAAAATCATAAATGATATGACGCAAACTTGCCTTGCTTATAATGGCGTAGGGCTTGCTGCAACACAGGTTGGGCTTGATATTGCTCTTGCTGTTGTTCTTTTGCCACAGGAAGAAGAAGGCCACTATAAAAAATATGTTTTAATCAACCCTGAAATTACGAATAAAGAAGGATCTATTATGAGCACCGAAGGATGCTTATCTTTCCCCGGTTTAAGTATCCAAGTGCCGCGGGCAAAAAAAGTTAAAGTTAAATATCTTAACGAAAAGGGCTTACCTGTAGAACTTAATGCTGATGGCTTTTTAGCCATTATTTTACAGCACGAGATTGACCACTTAAACGGCAAAGTTTTTATAGAAAGAGTTCAACCCAAAGACCAAGCAAAAGTTCAAGAAGAATTAGAAAAACTTTCAAAAGAGTGGTAGTTTATAGATAATGGAGATAACTATGAAAAAAACTGTTATATTTACTTTATTAAGTTTTATTATTTGTTTATTTACAGCTTGCGATTATGATGATCCCAATCTTTCTCTTGAACAAGCAGCATATAAAGGAAAAACAAAAACCGTTCTTCGCTTAATAAAAGAGGGCTCTAATGTGAATAAAAAAGAACACGAATATCCTTTAATATATGCAAGTCAAAACGGTCATTTAAAAATTGTCCAAGCATTAATTAACGCCGGAGCTAATGCTAATGTAAAAGATAGAAATAATGTAACGCCTTTAATTTTAGCAAGCCAAAACGGTCATTTAGAAATTGTCCAAATATTAATTGCTGCAGGCGCAGATGTTAATATAAAAGTAACATCAGACGGTTCTACAGCATTAATGAGAGCTGCTTATTGGGGACACCCTAAAATAGCTAAAACATTAATTACTGCAGGTGCAAATATAAATACAAAAAACAATAATGGTATCACAGCATTAACATTAGCAAAACATAGAAAGCATCAAAAAGTTGTCGATATTATTGAAGAAGCTCTAGCGAAAAAATAAATTATATACCCTTTAAAATTGCATTTATGCAAGCTTTTGCGCTGGCCCAGGCAAAGTGCAAGTTATAACCGCCAAGTTGACCTGTAATGTCAAGATTCTCACCAATAAAATATAAATCTTTACACTTTAAAGATTCAAATGTTTTGGAAGATATTTCTTTTGTATCTATACCGCCGGCGCAAACTTCGCTTTTATCATAATCATAGGTGTTTTGCACCTTTATTTTAAAAGCACAAAATAAACCTTCCAAATATTTTAAATCTTGTTTCCTAGCATCAGGCAAGGTTTTGTTAAAGTCTTTTAAGAGAGTTTGTGCTAAATGTTTTGGCATAATTTCGCCAAAAATATTTGAGGGTAGTTTTGTATTATTTTTATTTTTTAAAATAAAATCTTTTAAATCTACTGAAGGCAAAAAATTAATTAAAATTTCCTTATTTTTTAAGCCATAAAGCGAAAGTTTAAAAACGGCAGGCCCGCTTAATCCTTCGTGAGTAAATAAAATATCTTCTGTAAAAGTTTTATTTTGGCAAGATAGTTGCGCTTTTATAGTTAGCCCTGCTAAATCTTTAAAAAATTCTTTTTGTTTTTTATTCCACAAAATACCGCACAAGGCAGGGTAAGGGGTAATAATATTGTGTCCGAAACTTTGCGCAAGTTTAAAAGCACTAAAACTCCCCCCTAATTTTTTATAGGTTGGCCCACCAAGCGCGCAGATAACTTTTTTTGCGTAAAAAACATTTTTATCTGTTTTAATTTCAAAAATATCTTTTTTTACTACTGAAATTATTTTGTTTTCAAAAGCAAAAGTTGTGCTTTGTTTATCTATTTTAGATAAAATTAAATCTAAAATATCTTTTGAAGATTTGGCAAAATATTGGCCGCTTGGGCGTAAGTCATAAGAAATATTATTCTCTTCTAAAAACTCTAAAAATTCTTGTAATTTAAAACCTGCAAGAGCAGACTTTATAAAATGTGGGTTCTGGCTAAAATAATACTCCGCGCCCATATTTTTATTTGAAAAATTACAAAGCCCGCCACCTGAAGCAAGTAACTTTCTGCCAGGTTTTTTGCCTGCTTCAATAATAATTTTATTTTTTTGCCCAAGTAAACTTGCTGCATAAAGCCCGCTTGCGCCGGCCCCAAGTATAGCAATATCAAAAATTTTCATAGTTTTTTATTCATCAGTTTATTTAACCACAAGGCACCGGACATAGTTAAAATTAAACCGGAAACATTAAATAAACTAAATTTATCATAACCGAAAATTACCGATAGAACTAAAGTCAAAGCAGGGAAAGATAAAGCAACCGCTGTTGTTTTGGAAAGTTCTAAATTCCTAATAGCATAAACCCACAAGTTATAAGAAAGTCCGTATCTGATAATACCCATATAAATAAGCACAATTATTAAAGAAAAATTAAAATTAAAAACAGGCTTTGGCTCAAACAACAACATCAAAACAATCAAAACAGGTATAGAATAAAAGTTTTTAGTCGCACAAATTAAGCTATCGTTAATTTCCCTCGGCATTTTTTTAATTAAAATATGGCTTGCTTGGAACATCCACACACAAAAAACAACAATTAAATCCCCTTTTAAATGGGGCGAAAGGCCATTTTGAAACATTAAAATTGTTGCGCCGGCAATTATCAAAAAAGAAGCAATAATTTGTTTTAAAGTAATTTTTTCTTTCAAAAATATCGCACAGAAAAGTAAAGAATATAACATCTCTACCTGGTTTAAAATTGCGATATTAGCAGGAGTCGTCCATTTTAGAGCATAAAGCATCGCACAGAAGGGCAAAGCATTACCAAGATTGGAAATTAAAAAATATTTAAGTAAATATTTTTTGTCAAAAACTTGATTTAATTGTTTATTTTTTATTACAGGAAATAAAAAATAAATAAAGCCCATTACACTTGCAAGCAAAACTAAAAAAACAGAGCTGATAAGATTGACTGATAGTCCGCCTATTATCGGGGAAAATCCCAAAATAAGCCAAAATATAAATAAAGAAAGTTTTGGATTCATTAATTAAATTTTATCAATTTGCTCATATAATTGTAAAATATATATATGTATAAACCTATAATATTACTTACTATTTCTAATATTTTTATGACTTTTGCTTGGTATGGCCATCTAAAGTTTAAAGATAAAGCAATGTGGCTTGTTATTTTAACAAGTTGGTGTATTGCTTTAATGGAATATTGTTTTTTAATTCCTGCAAATAGGATAGGCCATAATTATTACACCACGGCCCAATTAAAAGGAATGCAAGAAGTTATAACGCTTGTTGTTTTTGCATTTTTTAGCATCTTATATTTAAAAGAAAATTTGCGCTGGAATCATTATGTTGGTTTTTTATTTTTAATAATTGCAGCTTTTTTTATTTTCAAAAAATAAAATTTTATAAAAAATTTTTTAACAAAAAACAAAAAATATTTTTTTATAAAACAGCAAATTCTCCGTCGTAAAACATTAAAATTAAAAAATATTTTTTAAAGCATTATAAAAATTTTAAAAAATAATTTTCAATATTTTTTAAAAAAACACTTGCATTTTTTGTGTTTATGTGCTATTATTTTCTTGAAGACATACATATCCTTAACTTAGGAGAACAAAATGCCTGTAAAGAAAAAAACAGCAACAAAAAAAGTTGCAAGAAAAGTAGTAAAGAAAGTTGCAGTTAAAAAAGCTGCAAAAAAAACCTGCACAAAAAAAGCTTGTGCTAAAAAAGCCTGCGCTAAAAAAGCCTGTGCTAAAAAAGCTGTAAAAAAAGTTACTAAAAAAGTAGCTAAAAAACCAGCTAAAAAAACAACAAAAAGAAAATAAGCTTTAAAACAGCAACCCTCGCCTACTAGCGGGGGTTGCTGTTTTTTGTCTAAAATAAACCCTACCCACCTTAAAAAGATTTTATCCCCTATCTATTAAAAGTAAGAGGTAATAAAAATGGAACTAAATAAAATTTTAGAAAGCCAAAAAAAATTTTTTCAAACCGGGGCAACTTTAGATATTAATTTTCGCATAGAAAAACTTAAACTTTTAAAAGAAGTTATCAAAGAACACGAAACAGAAATTTCCGCCGCCCTTAAACAAGATTTAGGTAAAAGTTCTTTTGAAAGTTTTATGTGCGAAATCGGCCTTGTTTTAGAAGAAATTAGTTTTATGATAAAAAACATAAAAAAGCTTTCCACCGAAAAAAAGGTTCCGACTCCTTTAGTAAATTTTGCTTCAAGAAGTTATACAAAACCTACCCCTTACGGAAACACTTTAATTATAAGCCCGTGGAATTACCCCTTTTTACTTACTATGGGGCCTTTGGTTGATAGTATTGCTGCAGGAAATACCGCTATGATAAAACCAAGCAAAAACTCGCCCGCAACGATACAAATTATGAGCAAAATTATAAAAACCTGTTTTAAAGAAGACTATGTTTTTTTGGTTGATAAAGATATTGATAAAGCAAGAGATTTAATAAAACAAAAATTTGATTTTATTTTCTTTACGGGCAGTTCCTCTGTTGGTAAAGAAGTGCTAAGAAATGCAGCAGAACATTTAACACCGGTTGTTTTGGAACTTGGGGGCAAAAGCCCCTGTATCGTTGATAAAGCAGCAAATATCAACCTTGCCGCAAAAAGAATTGTGTTTGGCAAATTTTTGAACTGCGGGCAAACTTGCGTTGCGCCGGATTATATTTTATGCCAAAAAAGCATGTTAAAAGATTTACAACGCGAGCTTTGCGTTCAAATAGAAAAACAATATTCTATAAAACCGCTTAAAAATGCAAACTACGGCAAAATTATAAATCAAAAACAATTTAAAAGATTACTTGGTTTAATAGAAAAAGATAAAGTTATTATCGGCGGTAATTCTAATAAAAAGACTTTACAAATTGAGCCGACAATTATGACAAATGTTTCTTGGCAAGATAAAATTATGCAAGAAGAAATTTTTGGTCCTATTTTGCCGATTTTAACTTTTGATAAAATTGAAGAAATTATTAATATTTTAAATCAAAAACCAAAACCTCTTGCTTTATATTTATTTTCAAACAATAAAGAAAATATCAAACAAATAACTTCGCGCGTGCAATATGGCGGTGGGTGTATAAATGATACTATTATCCACCTTGCCACAACACAAATGGCTTTTGGTGGCGTTGGAGAAAGTGGCATGGGCTCTTATCACGGGTCGCAAGGTTTTAGAACTTTCTGCCACACAAAAAGTATTGTAGATAAGAAAAATTGGATAGATTTCCCCGTGCGCTATGCGCCTTATAAAGAAATGTTTCTAAAACTTTTACATCTTCTGTTAAAATAAAAATCCAATAAAAAAAACCGCCTAAATTTTTAGGCGGTTTCTAGTTTTAATGAAATATTATTCTCTGTTAATAACAGCACTATAACCTAATACGGAAACAATCACAAAAGCTAGCGCGCTATAAGCAAGCCACCATAATCTTTGCCCTGTTAATTGCGGTAAAGTAATAGCTTCCCAAACAAAAGAAATCAAAAGTTTAACGACTAAAACCCAAATTACAGCTATTACTATTCTAAAGATAATATCAAGTATTCCTATATGAATACCTTTACTGAAAGAAACTTTAAATGAATTTAAAAATTTACTCATAATAAGATTTTAGCTATTGTAGCACTTAAAGTCAAGCACTTAATGAATATTTAGCATCTCCTTAGCATTATTAAAAACTTCATCTACGCTGATATCTTTCATACATTTAAAATGACCTTGAGGGCATTTTTTACCGCCGTGCAAAGCACACGGGCGACAAGGCAAACCTTTAACTTCAATTACCCTATGGCCTTTACCATAGGGGAAAAAGCCAAGTTCTTTTGTTGTAGGACCAAATATTGCAAGGGTAGGAACGTCAAAGGCAGTTGCAATGTGCATCGGGCCGGAATCGTTTGTTACAAACAATTTAAAATATTTCATTATAGCCATTAATTCAGAAAGAGTTGTTTTGCTTGCCAAATTAACAGGGTGAACTTTGGAAAGACGGCAGACTTGCTCGCCCAAGTCAACATCTTTAGGACCGCCTACGATTACAGCCCTAAGGCCAAGTTCTTTTTCCACTCTTTCAATAAATTTAGCATAATTTTCTGCCGGCCAGCATTTTGTCGGCCAAACAGAACCGGGATGAACACCAATAATATTTTTGCCTTCAAGGCCGGCATCTTTAAGCATTTTCAAGACATTTGCCTGGGCATCTTCGGTTGAGTCATCCATTTTTAATTCGGCATTGGCAAAGTTTTCATTAACAATACCTTGCAAGAGTGATAAATTCCTTTCTGCATCATGAATAAGCCAAGAAAACGGCAAAGTTCTTGTATATAAAAATCTGCCTTCGCTATTAGAAAAGCCAATACGTATCTTAACACCGCTAAGCCAAGCAATAAAGGCACTTCTAAAACTTCTATGAGGAACCAAAATAACATCAACATTGGCTTCTTTTATTTGACGGGCTGTTTTAAAAACACCAAAAATCTTTCCAAGCCCTTTTTTATCATCAATAATAATTTTGGAAACTTCTTTTAAGTTGGCAAAAATTTCCCTTGTTTGAGGGCGGGTTACAACAATAATTTTTGCTTTTGGAAAAAGATGAGCCGTCTTTTTAACAAGCGGAGTTGTTAAAACAGAATCCCCGATAAATGAAGTTTGAAAAATACAAATGTTTTCCACTTCTTTTACATTAACTTTAGCCGGCTTAAAAGACCAATCATTTAATTGCGGTGTTGTATATTTTATCGGTATATCCCAGGGTTTAAGGGCCTCTAAATATTTTTCAAGGGTATGTTTTTCTAAAGAAGGGCTGTTAATTTTAAATTTAACAAAAAGTCTTCTTTCAACGGAGTTTTTATTATAGCGCTGTTTTTTAGGTATGCCGGAAAGCAAACTTAAAAGTCTAGTTCGGCCGGTAGAGTGCAAGTCAAGCAAATGGGTAAATTTTGCTTTTCTTATTTTTCTTAAAGTAGAGAAAAAGTGCCATCTCTTAAAAATTATAATCTCATCAATATCCGGATGTCCGCTAAAAACTTGTGCAAATTGCGGTTTTACCATTAAAGCAATATGGCAGTTCGGCCATTTTGCCTTAATATTTTTAAACACAGGAGATGCAAGCATAATATCACCAAGAGAAGATAAACGTAAAACAAGAATTTTATTTTTATTATTATTTTCCATAAGTTTTGATTATACTGATAGTTTTTTCAGTAGCTCCTTTAAAAGATAAGGCAACCCTAAGTGCATCTGCACCTGCCTTTTTAGTTAAAGTTTTATTACTTACAAATTTTTCAAGTTCAGTAACAAAAGTATTTTTACTTACTTTTACTGCCCCCCCTTCTTTAAATAATTTTGTAGCAACCTCCGGCGTATTATAAAAATAAGGCCCGCTTAAAATTGCTTTGCCAAGTATTGCTGCTTCCAAAAAATTGTGCCCCCCTTTTTTGCTAATTGTGCCTCCGATAAAAGCCAAATCCCCCATTGTATAAAAAGCACCAAGCATACCCATAGTATCAACCAGTAAAATTTGCGTTTCATTTTTTAAAGATTCTTTAATAGTGCTATAAACAGCAAAAGGTATTTTGGATTTTTTAAGATTTTCTATTATAGCAGAAGTTCTTTCCAAATGTCTTGGAGCAATAATAAATTTGACTTGTTTTAATTTTTTAGCCGTTTTGATAAGAAGGTCCTCTTCTTCACCATGAGTGCTGCCACAAGTTAAAATAAAGTCATTTTTCCAAGTAAGTTTTTTAATTATTTCTGCGGCTTCTTCTTGTCTGGCAGGATTTTGATTAAGTAAGTCATATTTTACATTGCCGGTATTAAAAACTTTTTCTTTTTCAGCACCAAGTTTAATATATCTTTTAGCAATATCTTCCGTTTGGGCACATATTAAGCAAATTTTGCTTATAACAAGGTTTGCCAAAGGTCTAGCCCAGTTATAGCGTTTTGCACTTCTTTGTGAAAGACGGCCATTTATAACGCAAACAGGGACATTATTATTAGAACAAGCAACAATAGTATTAGGCCATAAATCTGCTTCCACAATAAAAAGTTTACAAGGTTTATAAAATTTTAAAAAACGTTTAATAAAGAAATAAAAATCTAAAGGCATCAAAAGGGCTTTATCAAAAACCTCATTTTTTAAAGCTGCCTGACGGCCAGCTTGGGTTGTTGTGGTGATAATAAGAGGTTTTTTATAAAGTTCTTTTAATTTTTCGGCTACTAAAACAACACTTTTGACTTCGCCAACGCTTGCTGCGTGTATCCATAAAGCCCCTTTGGGTGTGTTTTTAGTAGCACAAAGAGTAAAACGTTCCGAAATTTCCGCTCTAAGATTTTTGAGTAAATTTCTTCTTGGAGAAAGAAAAAAATAGACTAAAAAACCGAGTCCGGCAATAGGAAAAAGAATATTTATCAAAACAAGTAAAATATATCCCATATTATTTACCCTTTTTACATAATTTAGCAGCTTCTTTAGTTGCCTTATTTAATCTTTCCGTTAAAATATCACAAAGAACCTGAGTATCTTGTTCAGGATTAAAATAAAGAGGTTCTCCGTAAACAATAGCCGAGCGACCAAAAGGTAATGGAATTTGGAATTTATCCCATGAATTTACATGGAATTTATGGCTACAATCAACACCGGCAGGAATAATTGGTAAACGGGTTTTTCTTGCTAAATAAATAATACCGGGGCTCGCTTTATAAATAGGACCTCTTGGGCCATCGGGAGTAAGGGCCGGATTAAAACCTTTTTTGGCATCTTCTATTAAACCTCTTAAAGCGGCAAAACCACCCCGAGTGCTTGAACCGCGGGTTGCCTTCATATTAAATTTAGGCAAGCTGCTTGCGATATATTCGCCATCAGAACTCATACTGACTAAAACAGATATTTTGCCTTTTTTCCTATACGGAAAAAGTAAGAAAGACTGCTGATTATGCCAAAAAGCATAAATCACTTGTTGTTTATCATCTAATTCTTGAGCTTGTTTATCTTTCTTATAAATAAATTTTGTAAAAAGCCCGACAAAATACACATAGCCAGCTATTAAATAAGCGACTATGGCGTAATGCCAAGATTTATTTTTATTTTTTACTTTTTTACTCATTTATTTTTTACCTTTTTTCTTTTTCCAAGGGATAATAAAAACAATAGTGTTTTTAGGTAAAAGCTGCCCTTCTTGATATTTTATACCGACTTTTGCGCCGTTAAGTCTATCAAGCAAAACAGGTAGAAGCTCTCTTGCTTGAGCAACTTCTATCTGTTTTGCCTCTCTTATAAATTTTGGCTGGTTTGAATAATTAAATTGAGGAACAGCAATAATTGTATAATTTTCTGTTTCATATTCTTCTTTTTTGGCATCATCACTGACGACATCTGCCATAAACATTATTGCTGTTCTCAAAAATTCCATTAAGGCAATATTGGCAATAACAAGGGCTTGGGGATTAATAATTTGGGAAACTTCCTGATCAATCTTTTCGCCTAAAGTTAAAGCGCATAAACTTGCCATTTCATAATCAATAGAAAGGGCGTTTGTTTCCATATTTTTCCCTTCAAGAAATTCATAAACAACGCCCGGTTCCAAAGCACTATGTAAAGAAGTTAAAAAAACCGCAAGTTCACTTTCATCCTTAAAACCTGCTGCACGCAAGTCAATACCTGCGCCGCGCAAACGGCGCAGGATTTCCTTGTAATGCAAAGTGATTTTGAACTTACGGATTTTACGCATTATCTGTTTCTTTTCTTACTTTTCAAATGTGGTTCTTGATAACCGTTATTTGAAGGTGCTTTTTCGGCAGAAAGACTAAATTGGCCATCCTTAGTCCATTGGTAAACAAGACCGGGAACCAAAAGAGCACTTGTATACATACCGGAAGTTAAACCGACTAAGATAGCAAGAGAGAAGTTATTAAGCACTTTTCCACCAATGAAATACAAAATTGCTGTTGCACCGATAACAGTAATAGAGGTTATAATAGTTCTTGAAAGTGTTTCGTTAACACTGACATTTAACCATTCTCTTATATGCCATTTCGGATTCAATTTCATATTTTCGCGCACCCTGTCAAAAATAACAATAGTATCGTTTATAGAGAAACCTGCTATTGTCATAAAGGCAGCTACGATAACCAAGTCAACTTCCAATTGGAAGAAGGAAAATATACCCACGGTTAAAAACACATCATGGAACAAGGCAGCAACAGCCATAGCACCCCAAATAATACTTTGGAATCTAAATGCAATGTAAAGAATCATAGCAAACATTGCAATAGTAAAAGCAAAAAATGCTTTTTTTGCTAAGTCATTACCGACAGCCGGTCCGACGAAATCGGTTTGTTCGATTTCAAATTCAACACCGGTATTTTTTAACCCTTCTTGAATATTAACAGAAACTTCGTTAACATTTTCTTGGGCACCTTTTACTTTAACGGCAAAAGCATTTGTGCCGATAAAGGATTGAATATCTGCCTTAATACCTTTTTGATTAAGGGCAGATCTTACTTGATCAATATTGATATTATCTTTAAACTGAACTTGAACCATTGTTCCGCCGGTAAAATCAATACCGAAGTTTAAACCCTTTGTAACGACAGAGATTAAACAAGCAATCATAATTAAACCGGAAAGGACAAAGAAAGTTTTTCTTGCTCCTAAAATATCAATATGCGTTTTTGGCAAAATTCTAAAATATTTCATAATTATATACTAATCTCCTTGGGATTTGCCGTAAGCAATGTCTCATAAATTGCGCGGGTCACAAATACTGAAGTAAACACACCCACTAAAAGACCCAAAGTTAAGGTTAAAGCAAAACCTTTAACAGGACCTGTTCCGAAGTTGAAAAGCAAGATAGAAGCGATCCAGGTTGTAAAGTTAGAGTCGAAAATTGCGCTCCAAGCTTTTTCATAACCTTCTTTAACAACAAGATATAAAGGCTGGCCTTTATCATATTCTTCGCGCATACGTTCCAAAATAAGAACGTTTGCATCAACTGCCATTGCCAAGGATAAAATAATACCTGCGATACCCGGCAAGGTAAGTGTTGCAGAAAAATAAGCCATTGTTGCAATTAAGAAAACAATATTTAATACCAAAGCTACGCTGGAAATAAAACCGGAAGCTCTGTAGTAAATTGTCATAAATAATACGATAAAGATAAAACCTATTAAAGAAGCTTTTAAACCGCTTTTAATAGAGTCTTCACCAAGGCCAGGGCCAATAACTCTTTTTTCAATAATTTTAACAGGGGCAGGCAAAGCACCGGCACGTAAAACGATAGCAAGTTGTTTTGCTTCGTTCATGGTAAATCTACCGGTAATTTGACCATCTCTTGTAATTCTGGCATTGATTGAAGGGGCACTTTGAATTGTATTATCTAACACGATAGCAAGTTGTTTATGTAAGTTATGACCTGTTAAATCACCGAATTTTTTAGCACCAGCTCCGTTAAAAGTAAAGGAAACAGCAGGATAGCCATATTCCCCTGTAGATACGCGGGCATCTTCTAAATCAGCACCGGTAACTTCTGCTTTTGCAGAGACAGGATAAAAACCGCCGTCTTTACTTCTCATAATAGTTATATCTTCCGGAACGAGAGCTTGTGCTTCTGCTGTTAAAGTTCCGTCGGAATTAAAGGGCTCTTCAAGTTCGCTTACTTTTTGAAGAACTTCTTTTGCTCTAGCAGATTCATCAACAATTCTAAATTCAAGCATAGCTGTTTTACCGATAAGGGCTTCTGCTTGTTCGGGATTAGCAATACCCGGAAGTTGAACTGAAATCCATTTTTCCCCTTGTTTGGTTATGGGGATTTCACCAACGCCATATTGGTCAATTCTGTTTCTGACAATTTCAATGGCGCGTTGCATAGACTCATTTAAAGATTCATTACCTTCTAATTTGGAAACATCAAGTTCCAAAAGTAAGGAAGAACCCCCTCTTAAGTCCAAACCTAAATTAATAATTCTTTTAGGTCTATCGCCGGAGGCTTCCAGCGTTTCCCTTTCCTCAGGTGTCTTTGAATACCACTCATAACTTGGGTAAAGCAAAACAACTGAGCCAACAAGGGCAATAATTATTATCATCCACTTTACTGCTAGTTTATTCATTTTTTGTTAACTCCATTTGCATTATCTTTGAGAACATCAACTATTCCGTTTTCTAAGACGGTAATTTTTGTATTTTCAGAGATTTTTACTTCAAACAAATTATCTTTAAAACCGACTATTGTGCCAATTATTCCGCCAAGAAGAATAACTTTATCCCCTTTTTGTAAAGATTTAATAAGCACCTGCCTTTGCTGATCGCGCCTTTTTTGTCCTCTAGATGTAACAAAGAACATTACACAAAGAAAGGCAAGCAGCATAAATAAAAAACTAGAACCACCTGCTTGTTCCATAAAAAAATATCCTCCATATTAAATATATATATATTTAAATTTTAGCATATTTAGATGTAAAACACTTAATATTTAGCTTTTAGCTAATATAAAAAACCCCCGCTTTATTTTTAAAGCGAGGGTTTTATTTTTAAGAGATTTCTATATTAAATAGTTTCTCCGATATAACAACCATTACCATTGGGGTTGAATCTTGGGTCATAATCTTCTTGGCCAAAAGGTATTTCTTTGGCTTGACAATGGCAACAAGCAAGATCTTCACTCCAAGTTAAATGGGTTGAACCGCCGTCAATTACAGGGCAAATACATGAACAATTATTTGTTGAAAAGACTCTATGTCCTGTGCATTGATCTTTAGTGCATCTATCTGTGAAATTGTAATAACCTGTATGACCAGTGCTTTGATCACAAATACAGCCTGCGCAACCCTGATTATTTGCATAATGGGAACCGATAGGGCATTGTGAACAACCATTAGTCGTAGAAGTATTTACAGTATAATATGGGTGGCAGCAATGTGGCGTTCCATCCATACCCGATCCACTTGTGTAAGTATAGCCGCTTCCATAGAGTTGAGCACAAGTTTTACAAACGCCATTACTATCGGCTATGGTTTCATTAGGACATACACATTGGGCATAACCGTCATAGCCATTATATTCTCCCACTCTATTTTGACCGGGAAAAGCCTGAGCACAAGACATACAAATACCGTTTACTATTGTATCCGTTGCATTAGGGCATTTACGGCACATTGAATTTGCACCCGGATCATTCCAAGCAGAACTGTGCGATGTATGAACATAAGGTCTTTCAGCTGAACAACACGCAGCTTGAGAAACACCCGTTCTAATGCTCTGTTGGTATGTGTAAGCTTCATGATCACAACAGGCTTTTAATGCTCCACCATTATAGGGTAAAGTTTTAACATTATTTGCACTGCAACAATTATTTGAGTCTAACATATTACCAAAAGATAAACTTTGCCAACCATGGGCTTCATCACAAATACAACCATCGCCACTGGAACTTATTGCCATATGCTCAGGACACCCTTGACATTCAGCATAACCTAAGCTAGGATTATAAATTGCTGCTTGACCAAGAGGGCAAGGATGGCAACCTTCTGCTTGAGTCCAGGTATCGGTTTCATTAGGGCATTTGCGACACATTGTATTTGCACCGGGGTCATTCCAAGCAGAACTGTGCGCTATATGAACATAAGGTCTTTCAGCTGAACAACACGCAGCTTGAGAAACACCCGTTCTAATGCTCTGTTGGTATGAGTAAGCATCATAAGCACAACATGCTTTTAATGATCCTCCATTATATGGTAAAGTTTTGATATTATTTGCACTACAACAATTATTTGAGTCTAA